>Ga0208459_1001167_pt1 | contig 25659 bp, 18 predicted proteins | sample AD_UKC087_MetaG_FD_184433 | JGI IMG/M metagenome (GOLD analysis project Ga0208459, IMG submission 184433) | Active sludge microbial communities of municipal wastewater-treating anaerobic digesters from USA - AD_UKC087_MetaG (SPAdes) (version 2) | ecosystem: Engineered > Bioreactor > Anaerobic >... | reverse complement strand
GGCAAGAGAGGTCAAAAAGGCAAAGGGTGAGGATGTTTTCGCAGTTACGGAAGTCTGGGATGACCCTGAGATAGTAGATCGATACGCAACGGCGATAGGTTGCTCTTTCAATTTCTATTTCACAGAGGCAATACGTGAGTCTATGCAACATGGTGGTGTCTACAAGATAGTCGATTGCTTTCAAAGGACGTTGGGTAAGAAATCTTACAAACCCAGCAATTTCACGGGCAATCATGATATGAATAGATTAGCAAGTGTCATAACAAAAGAAGATGAGCGAAAGGTATTCTTCGGCCTTTTAATGACAACACCAGGTGTACCTTTCATATACTACGGTGATGAACTTGGGATGAAAGGCGCGTACGATTCAACGTTTACTGAAGATGTCATAGAACCATTCCCGTGGTATGCGTCACTTTCCGGCGATGGACAGGCTTTCTGGAAGGCAGTACGATTCAATAGAGCATTCACAGGTGCATCAGTTGAAGAGCAGATGAGTAGAAGTGATAGTCTACTCAAAGAAGTGATGAATTGGGCAGCTTTTAGAAGAGAGAACGAATGGCTCACGAACGCATGGGTAGAAAACGTGACGCATAATACATTCACCGTAGCATACACTGTAACGGATGGTAGAAACGGAATACGCGTATATGCAAATATAGCAGGGCATGGCGAGACCTTTGAGGGTATTGCATTGAAACCTTACGAAACCTTACGAAGTTAAGATACTTTAAGATACTCTAAAATAGACTTTGATAAATTTTCCACAATCGTTAGAATGGAGGTGTTGATATGTACATTGAAATTATTGATGTGAAGGCAAGAGAGGTGCTTGATTCCCGCGGAAATCCTACAGTTGAGGTTGAAGTATTCCTTGAAGATGGTTCCAAAGGCAGTGCGATCGTTCCAAGTGGTGCATCGACTGGTAAGTTTGAAGCGCTGGAACTCAGAGATGGTGACAAGAAGAGATATCAAGGCAAAGGTGTAGAAAAGGCCGTTAAACATGTAAATGAGGAGATAGCGCCAAGCATCGTTGGACTCAACGTATTTGATCAAGCGTTTATCGACAAGATATTACTTGAGCTCGATGGAACGGAAAACAAATCGAAGTTAGGTGCAAATGCAATACTCGGCACATCGATGGCAGTTGCCAAAGCGGCAGCAAATTGTCTGGATCTCCCACTTTACAAGTATCTTGGCGGTGCAAATGCAAAGGTATTGCCAGTTCCATTCATGAACGTTATAAACGGTGGAGCTCATGCAGATAACAGCCTTGATATTCAAGAATTCATGCTCGTTCCAGCGGGTGCACCAACGTTTAGAGAAGCACTCAGATACGGAGCAGAAGTATTCCAGACACTCAAGAAGATACTCAAAGATGCGGGACATGTTACGGCTGTTGGTGACGAAGGTGGATTTGCTCCAAATCTAAAGTCGAATGAAGAAGCAATACAAGTCCTAATCGAGGCAATCAAGAAGGCGGGATACGAACCAGGAAAGGATATATTCATCGCTCTCGACTGTGCAGCAAGTGAGTTCTACGATGAAGAAAAGGGCAAATATCTCATCGATGGTACGGAAAAGACAGGCGATGAACTCATCGAATACTATTCCACACTCATCGATAAGTACTGGCCAGTAATCATATCCATAGAGGATCCATTCGAGCAAGAAGACTGGGACACATACGTCAAATTCATGCAAAAAGTTGGCGGAAAGGTTCAAATCGTCGGAGATGACCTCTACGTCACAAACGTCAAGAGATTGGCAAAGGGTATAGAACTCTTTGCATCGAATTCGATACTCATAAAGCTCAACCAGATAGGCTCAGTTACGGAAACACTCGATGCAATAGAGATGGCAAAGACTGCAGGAATGACGAACGTTGTCTCGCACAGAAGTGGAGAAACGGAAGATACATTCATAGCTGACCTTGCAGTTGCAACGAATGCAGGTATGATAAAGACAGGTTCACTCTCAAGAAGCGAGAGAATAGCCAAGTACAATCAATTGCTTAGAATAGAAGAAGAACTCGGAGATGCAGCGATATACAAAGGACTGAAGGCGTTCTATAGTATAAAGAGATAAGAATAAAGCACTAAAGCACATATCCTCCCTCTTTTGAGGGAGGATTTTTTGATCAAAGAACATAATACGAAAATACGAAATAAAAAGCCCCAGCTTTATGCTGGGGCTCACATTTTAGATTCTAAATATCAGAAGCTTGCTGAGTAGCTAAGTTTAACATTCCATGTTGGATCCGTATTGATTACTGTGTAATTGCCATTTCCATCTGCTGTCAATGTTCCATAGAAGCCTGTTAGTTTCACTTCTGGTGTCATAACGTACGTAAGTCTTGCGTCGTAACCACTCTTTGCTGGTTCCATTCTGTAGTCTGCTGCAACTGTGAGAGGTGGCAACACATTGACTGAACCGCTGAGCTGAATGTACGTATACGTTGCAAATTCCGTAACATCTGCCCATTTGACGGCTGCCTTTGCGGAAATCATTGAATCTGCATAAGCTGCTTCCGTGTAGAGTGTGAATGGGTTGCTTCCAAGAAGGTCAGCGTTCGTCGTCTTTACAAGGAACGTTACTGGTTTTACTGCCACTTTTGCAGAAAGTTCATTCAGTGGAAGCGTGAATGTTGGTGTGGCCGGTACCATATCGTACTTTGGCGTTGTCTTTGCTGTAAATGTTACTGGTGTGGCTGTTAATGTATAAGCTACACCAAGGCTGACGTATTTGCCATCTTTGATGTTGCTGCTCCTGTAGACAAGTTTATTAAGGTTTTCTGTGTATTTTAATTCTGGGGTAAGTTTTAAACCAGTAACTGGTGAAAGACTTCCAGAAACTTTCACACCGTAAATGGTTACTGGACTTGCAGCTGTTACATCTTTCATACCTGCAAAGACGTCGATGGATGGTGCAAACACGCCAAGGTTAACTGAACCATTTGCGTTAAGACCAAGTGTGTAAAAGCCGCCTTCTACGTACATACCACCAACGAGTGTGAATGGAGAGAGCGTGTATTTTGCTAACGCCATATCGCTGAACCAGTTGGCATATCCCGTTCCTGTAATTTCCGTTGCGTTGTCTGTAATGTAAAGCTCAAGACCCTTAACTGCTGGTAATGTGACCTTCAATGAATCTGCGTAATCAGCTTTGAAACTGGCATTCCAATCTGCTACTGATCCGTCAGCGTTGTAAACTCTACCAGTAAAGTAGTCGTTTACAAACTGTTTTCCTGTGCTGTAGTACATGCCAAAGTAAGGCGTTGAGAATGTGATTGACTTGAGACTCAGAGCAACGCCACCAAATGGAGTATAAACAAAGCTAAACGTTGCACCTGCTTGTGTGTCTGATGTTGGTCCAAATGCAAGACTTGCATCAACGTTTGCAAGTGCACCAGAGAAACTAACACCGTCTTTATCCGCTACCAACGAGAAACTAATGTCTCCTGTGTAAGATACGTTTGGACCGAGTGTGAATGGCTTTTCTGCTGCGAAGATGCTAACAACCATAAAAAGTGCTACTAATACCGTTAAAAGCTTTTTCATAACTTTCTCCCTCCTCCTGTGAGTTTCTTTGAGTTTTTGATGAATGGTTTAAGAAATCTTAGATGCATCAAAAAATTATTCAGATAATAATCTATTGTGCTGCTAATCTCATTCCCCCTTTTTCTCTGCATTTTTTGAATTTCGATATCGTAATGCTATGCGTTCTGGTACTGAATTTGTGTACATTGTACCATTTAAGAAACAATATCAAGTACTAAATTATCAGAACCATTTTTGCAAAGAACCTATTATAGCTATTGCTCCTATAACTATGCCAGCTACTCCGGTTACTACTCCCCATGTTGCGAGTTGTCTTGTTTCTTCGAGTTCTGCCTTTGTTCCTGCTGTTTTTTCAACGTTGTCGACCTTTGCTGCCAAGTCTTCTACGTCTGTCTTATCTGCCTTTGTATCAGCCACAATTTGGTCCAAAGTGACCGCTTGGTTCTCGAGTAATGTGACTCTGTCTTCGAGTGTACCAATTTTATCGTTTGTTTCTTCTTTGAAGTTTACCACAGAGGCCTCAAGGGTGTCAAGTCTTAGTGAGAGTTCATCTACCCTAACATCGGTGTACGACGTAACTCTGTCTTCAAGGTTCTTAAGGTCGTCGGAGAGACCGTATATCATATCTCTCATGACTGGCAAACCCGTTGCTACCGTATCTTCTATGTTTAGAACTCTCGTCTCTAAGTTATCGATCCTGGTTGTAAGTTCCTCTTGCTTGGTTGTAAGTTCTTCTTGCTGGCTGGATATTGCATCTGATAAAACACTGTATGTGTTTACCAAACTATCTTCTAAATATGCATCCTTTTCTTGCAAACTAACAATACTTGCAGCCAGTTCGTCTTTCGTTGTTGTAAGTTCTTCTTGTTGGCTTACTATCGCATCTGATAGAACACTGTAAGTGTTTACTAAACTATCGTTTAAGTAAGAAATCTGTTCTTTCATAGCATCGATGGTAGAAGATAAATCTGCAATATTAGCAGCAAGTTCTTCATCCTTTGCCGCAAGTTCGCCATCTTTTGCTGTGAGAGTGTTTATTTGTTTTCTAAGTGCGTAATCGACATCGCCGAGCTGTCCAGCCAAGCCATCGATGATCATGCTCAGTTCATCGATATCACTCTTTAGTCCAACCAAGTTTATCTCTTGTTGGTTACCTTCTTCATCAGTGTAAACGAATTTGTCGTTTATGCCGTTTATTAGGTCGTAAAGTTTGATTATGTCTTGATCGTGGAGGTCTAATGTCAAGTTGACGTCTTCAAACTGCATTGCTACGTCGTTTTGCAATTTTTCGATTTCTGCGTAAAGTTCATCGTAGAGTTGTTGAACTGCAGACGCGTCAGCCTTTGTGCCGAGTGTATCGTATATCTGGTTTGCATATTCTTCCAACAGATCCGTTCTGTTACTTAGTTGGTCTATCTGTGCTTGTTTATCGTTGAGCAACCCTTCAACGTAATCGAGCGTTCTTACGATGTAAAGCGCAATCTGGTATCTTGTAATTGCCTCATCACCACGGTATGTCCCATCGGGAAAACCTGTGACAACACCTATCTCTTCAAGTTTCTGAACGTACGCCTCTGCCCAATGTCCCTTTGGGATGTCTCTGAATGCTCCTAAAGAAAGTACCGATATCGACAATAATGTTAAAACAACTAGTATCTTTTTCATCTTTGTTACCCCCTTTCGGTGTTATTGTGTTTTCACAATCTATCTCTAAAATGATGATAAACATAAAGAATGATAATAAACATACCGCAGAATAATTATATCACAATAAAGTGCAACAGTGCAAAGATTTTTTAAGAAATTTCCAAGGTATTTTTGATCAATGTGCTATGATTTTGATGAATAAACGTTTTCCCACTCGTAGTATGTGTTCATTGCTTACTTCTACGCTTGACTTGATGTTGTCGATACGATTGTTGTCGAGATAAACTCCACCTTGTAATATGAGACGCTTGATCTCACTCCTTGTTCCAATGCCAAGGTCATCAAGTAAATCAACGATGTTGTATTGTCCAGGTTCTACGGTCTTTTCTATCATTTCATCAGGCATTTCTTTCTTTTGAAAGACTGTCACGAAGTAACTTTCTGCCTCTCTTGCTTTTTCTTGCCCGTAGAATTGTGTTACAATCTCTCTTGCAAGCCACATCTTGTAGTCTCGTGGATTGACAATCTTTTTATCAATCTCTTCTTCCATCTTTTTCAGTATATCATCGCTGACATCGGTTAGCAATCTGGCGTATTTTACGATGAGTTCATCTGGAATAGACATGAGTTTTCCATACATATCTTTTGGTTGGTCAGTGAGTCCTACATAGTTGTTGTAGCTCTTACTCATCTTCAGTTTACCATCTGTTCCCTCAATTATGGGCATCGTCATGACTATTTGAGACTTCAATCCATACTCTTCTTGTATCTTTCTACCAACCATGAGATTGAAGAGTTGGTCTGTGCCGCCGAGTTCTACGTCTGCTTGTATTGCAACGGAATCGTACGCTTGAGCTAATGGATACAAGAATTCTGAAACACTGATCGGTGTACCCTCTGCATATCTTTTGGCAAAATCTTCCCTTTCTAGCATTCTTGCAACTGTGTATTTGCCGGCAAGTTTGACGACATCGGCAAATGACATGGAACCGAGCCATTCGTTGTTGTATCTGATCTCAGTCTTTTCCCTGTCAAGTATTAAGAAAGCCTGCTCAGCATAGGATCTTGCGTTCTCAACAACCTCTTCCCGTGAGAGCATCGGACGAGTCGTGCTCTTACCAGATGGGTCGCCGATCATCGCTGTAAAATCACCGATTATGAGCACAATTTGGTGGCCGAGTTGTTGAAATTGTTTGAGTTTCTTGAGTACGACCGCATGGCCTAAATGTAAATCAGGCCTCGAAGGGTCAACACCAAGTTTGACCCTAAGAGGCCTGCCCTCTTTCAATCTTTCTAATAATTCTTCTTCAGAAACTAAGTCTACACAGTTCTTCTTCAGTATCTCTAATTGCTTTTCTGGTGATACATCTGCTGTCAACTTTTTGCACCCCACTTAAGGCTACATTTAGTGATCGATAGTGATTGAAATTTTACGACGGTTACGCAGATTCATGGTTGTTGGACGCTTTGGAAATCTCTGAGTAAGTTTTCGAACGCATTCGAACGAATTAGAGTGACAGTACCCAAGATGTCAAGAAGCACATGACAAAGAATGCCACCGCCAATCCTACGGTAATCTTTCCAGATGTATCTAATCCCTTTTTTCTTCCAAACATCGTAGAAGATGCACCACTGCCAAATGCGCCACCAAGTTGAGAAAATTTCTCCATCTCTTGAAGTACCATCCATATCAAAGCTACCGCAATGATAGTGTGAATGATTAGTAATATTGTTACTAACATCTCTTACACCTCCGAATATTCCTAAGATATTTTATGCCATTTGATTTTTCCATTGATTTTCCCATGATACGTTAAAATAAATATATAAGCGTTGCAAACAATAAAAACCGTATGCAAGAACTGTATGTATTATATCACAGCTTCTTGATGTTATGCAAGTCTTTTCATCTTTTCTCAGATAATATTTTGATATCATTACGACGGATGAGAAGAAGCTAATTAGAAGAAGCTAAAGAGTGTCGTTTGGTCAGTATCTGGTAATCCTTCAAGTACACCGATTCTCCTGAGTACTTCCACTTGTGCTTTTGTTACGTGTGCCCTGTTCATCATGTCTTCTATCGATGTGTATGCCTTTTCCTCTCTTGCTTCTTCTATAGCTTTTGCCACGTTGTCACCTATACCGTGAATTTTGTTGAAGGGTATCAATAATTCTTTACCATCTATTATGAATTTCGTGGCACTGCTTCTGTTCAAATCAGGCCTTTTGAATCCGAACCCTCTAAGTGTCATTTCGAGAGCTGCTTGTAGTACTTTTTCTTCGTTTTTCTCTTTTGGATCTTTTTTCATGTTGCTTGATAACTCCCGCAGCCTTGATCTTATCGCATCTTTCCCCTTTAATACAAATTCTGCATCGAATTCATCACCCTTTGTTGAGAAGAATGCTGCATAGAATGCAAGTGGATAATGTACTTTGAAGTACGCTATTCTAAAGGCCATGCTCACATATGCAACCGCGTGCGCTTTGGGAAATAGGTACTTTATCTTCTGGCAAGATTCTATGAACCATTCCGGTACGTTGTGTTCTTTCATGAGGTTTATTTCTTCTTCTTTTAGCCCTTTGCCTTTTCTGACGTTTTCCATGATTTTGAATGCATTTGATGATGGCAATCCTTTGTGTATAAGGTATATCATTATATCGTCCCTACAGGCTATCACATCGGAGAGTGTCGCTATTTTCTTGTTGATTATACTTTGGGCATTTCCAAGCCAGACGTCTGTTCCATGCGATAGTCCGGATATTCTAACGAGTTCTGCAAATGTTTTCGGTTTTGTATCTCTGAGCATGCCCATGACAAAGTCTGTACCGAACTCTGGGATGCCGATAGTTCCCATATCGGTACCGAGTTCTTCCGGATCAACTTTTAGTGTCTTTACGGATGAGAATATGCTCATAGTTGCCCTGTCATCCATGGGTATCGTCATTGGGTCTATTCCACTGTATTCGTAGAGTAAACGAATCATCGTTGGATCATCATGGCCTAATGCATCGAGTTTTATGAGATCATCGTGAATCGATTCGTAAGCGAAGTGTGTTGTGTAGACTTTTGCCTTCTTATCGTTTGCCGGGTATTGATAAGGCGTGAAGTCGTGCACTTCCATGTCGTTTGGTACTATCATCAACCCTCCAGGATGTTGCCCCGTTGTGCGTTTTACACCGGTTACGTACATGCCAAACCTTTCTTGTTCCGCGGGATTTAGCGGATTTACTATGTTGCCTTCTTTGTCTTCCATGTATGATTTGACGTACCCTATCGCACTTCTTTCCGCTATTGTACTGATGGTACCAGCTCTGAAGACGTGTGATTTACCAAATAGCTCTTCTATGAACTTGTGTGCACGTTCTTGATATTCACCGGAGAAGTTGAGGTCTATATCTGGGACTTTGTCACCTTCGAACCCCATGAAGACCTCGAAAGGTATGTCTTGACCAGCTTTTTGCAATTTTGCACCACATTTTGGGCATCTCTTGTCTGGTAAATCGTATCCTGAACCTGCATCCTCTTGGATTTCAAAGTACTTGCATTCGTTACATATGTAATGCGGAGGCAGTGGGTTTACTTCTGTTATACCGGCAAGATGCGCTACCAAGGATGATCCCACAGAGCCACGAGAACCAACTACGTACCCGTCTTCACCCGCTTTCTTAACTATGAGGTGAGCTATCATATAAAGTACGGCGTATCCGTGCCCTATTATGCTATTTAGTTCTCTTTCTATTCTTTTCTCAACGATTTCAGGTAATGGTTGTCCGTACAACTCGTATGCTTTCTTGTACGTCATGGACTTTAAGCTTTCTTCAGCACCTTCTATCTTCGGTGGATGGAGCTTTTTCTCCACAGGTTGTATCACTTCTATTCTGTCGGCTATACTCTTTGGATTGTATATGACTAGTTCTCTTGCTATTTGTTCGTCGTCAAATATCTCCATTGCAGCCTCTATCATTTCTTCCGTTGTACGTAAGTAGTAATTCGAGTTTTCATCTGCTATGTTACTCTGAGGAGCGAGCAATACCTTGCGAGCCTTTATATCTTCAGGGTCTATGAAGTGCGCATTCGATACCATGACGATTGGGACGTTCGATTCTTTACTCACTTGGTAGAGTAGTCTGTACGCTTCCTTTACCTCATCTTTTGTAAATTCTTCTGAGCTTATCGTATCAAGTGGCATTACTTCAACGTAATCGTAGAATTTTAATGCCTCATTTAGTGCGCTCTTGTCTTTCTTCAATGCAAGGTTGAATATCTCTGAATTTGAGCAGCCTGTGCCAATCAAGAGACCTTCTCTGTTTTTTTCTAAGTCTGATTTTAATACTTGCGGCACAACGAAGAATGTCTCTGTGTGAGATTTGGATATGAGTTGATATAGGTTTTTGAGTCCCAATTTGTTTTGAACTAGTACAGTAAGATGAAGTGGATGTTTTGTCAACGGATTCATGCTCTCAACCAGTTTGTTGAGTTTTTCGAACGTCGTGATAGACTTTTTCTTTGCAAGGTCCACGAGTTCCCAGAAGACTTTTGCAGTTACGCTTGCATCGTCAAGTGCACGGTGGTGGTTGAACGTGCCTAAACCGAAATAATCGACTATCTTATCGAGTGAAAATGATCTTAATTTGTTTCTCAAGAGTGCATACGATAATCGTAATGTATCGATGTACGATGGCATAAATTCTTTTCCAGCTCTTCTGAACGCGTTCTGCAAAAATCCAACATCGAAATCTGCATTGTGTGCCACAATTATGGAGCCATCGATGAATTTCTCAAGTTCTGGTAATACTTCAGATATGTCAGGTGCATCTTTCAACATTTCTTCCGTTATTCCCGTGATTTCCAAGCTCTTTCTTTTGACTGCCGTCGGTTTTACGAACGTACGAAATTCATCTATGATTTCTCTGTTTCTCGTCTTTACCGCTCCAATTTCCATTATTTCGTCTTGCCGTGGATTTAGCCCCGTTGTCTCCAAGTCCAACACAACGTAAGTAGCTTGCGATATTTCTCCTTCTATTTCATTTATCATTATCTTCTTTGGGTCATTGGCTACGTACATTTCAACGCCATATATGGGCTTAATTCCAGCTGATTTCGCCAACTCGTAGAATTCCGGTATGCTTTGTACATTACCATGTTCTGTGATGGCAATGGCTTCCCAACCCCATCTCTTGGCAGTTGCAACATACTCGCCGATACCCATCACGCTGTCCAAATCACTCATTTTCGTGTGTGCGTGGAGTTCTATACGCTTTTCGCTTGAATTGTCAACGCGGTCCAACGATGGTATCTCAGTCAAATTTTCCAATTTGAAGAATGTGGACCCCATTTTGTCGTAAGACAATGTACCGGTGAATATGTACCAACCACCTAAGGTGGCCTTCTCTTCTGCAAGTGGTACTTTGGAATTGAATGCTTTGACGATGACAGAATCTTTCTTATCCGTTATATAGATGTTCAGCACGTCGTTTGATACTTTTTCTATCTTGAAGACCTTGCCAAAGATCTTTGCCCTTTTCTTTGCAGGTGGCATATTTGAAGGTGAGTTGATATTACTCAAGTTAGTTTGCATATCCACGTGAGATGAAGTTATGGAAGATGACGTTGTTATGTTGTTGTCCGCTACCAGTTTCTGCTTACTGCTTTGTTTATCTACGTTAATTGCAATGTCAATTCTTTCTTCCGCTTTGTCAATGTCGTCATTAACGTTGTAAGAGTTATCTTCAATTGAATCTACGTCATCACCAGATTGTACAGCGTCAACAACATTTGGTACGTTTGGCGAGAGTTCTACTACGTATCCTTCAAATGGCAATTTGGATTTTATCTTTTCTATCTTTTTCGTCAGGTGTACCTTTGCAAATTCACCGAGTGCATATACTTTCAGCACATTATTCTCTATCTCCAACTTTTCGAGATACTTACCAGAACCATTGAGCAGGTCCATGGTGTACTCCTTCAGGCTATCCGGATTCGCCAAGTCTACAGCCCTTTCTTCAATCAACACGTCGGCATGGACACCCAAGAATTCGGTTAGTTGATGCTTAAGTAGTTCCGCATCTCCATTGAATTTCTCCACAACAAAGGTGACAGACTCCCTCATCTTATCGTATATTACCTTTTTGAGAGTACCTTGCGCATCTATACCAAGCTTTTTAGTGATGTCTTCTATAGGCTTTCTTACGTCGAATGTATATATCATCGAATCACCCCGATTGCTATCTGACAAAATACTTGGATTGCTTTGGTTGGATTGCTTTGGACCTGCTACTGTCTAAATTCTCTTGGTGATGTCATTGACACCGTCATTTCGTTGATTGAGTTGATGTTCTTTGTAAGTTACAGCCGCAGACCAAGCGATTGCGAGTGCATCAGCTGCATCGTCTGGTTTAGGTATTTCATCGAGTTTCAAGAGCATCTTCATTACTTTTTGAACTTGATTCTTATCAGCTCTTCCATACCCGGTTATTGTGAGCTTTACCTGATGTGGAGTGAATTCAACAAAAGGAATATTTGAGTGCTTGATAGCTAAGAGGATAACCCCTCGGGCCTCACCAACAAATATAGCAGTTTTTACGTTCTTGTAGAAATACAAGCTTTCTACTGCGATGAGGTCTGGTTTGTATTCTGCAATGATCTTCATTAGTTCCTGATATATTGTATCCAAACGGTCTTCAAATTGCTCTTCCTTACCAGTGGTAATTGCGCCGTGCATTATGTAACTTAGCCTATTACCTTGCTTTTCTAACATACCATATCCTACTATACCATAACCTGGGTCTATACCAAGAATCCTCATCTTATCCCTCTATCCAAATGAAACTATGATTAGTGAAACTATGATTATTCTGTGATTATTCTGTATTTTGCAAAATGGTTCGGCACTTCTGACACTTGGTTCAGTCGATATTATACATCGAAAGGTTCTTCCTTGGTGTTACAATTGTATCGGTGGTGTATGTTAACTAAAAAAAGAAACATGCATCGCCAAATGAGAAGAATCGGTATTTTTCTTCAACTGCAGTGTTGTATGCTCTCATTACTAAATCATACCCAGCGAATGCACTCACCAGCATTAAAAGTGAAGATTTTGGAAGATGAAAATTGGTTATTAACGCATCGACGTACTTAAATTCATACGGTGGATATATGAACAAATTGGTTCTTCCACTGTAGGAAGGTGCCTTTGGAAGCTTGGCTATAGTTTCCAACGTCCTAACGCTTGTTGTACCTACTGCAACTATTCTTCCACCATTCTTGCGACAATCTTCTATTGCCTTTGCACTCTTTTCCGATACGATGTAGTACTCTTCGTGCATCTTGTGTTGCGTAATGTCCTCGTCTTTTACCGGTCGGAATGTGCCGATGCCTACATGCAATGTGATTTCTGCAGATTGTACACCCTTTTGGGCTATTTCATCGAGCAACTGTGTTGTAAAGTGCAGTCCTGCAGTTGGGGCAGCAACGCTTCCTTCTTCCCTTGCATAGACTGTCTGGTAGCGGTCAATGTTTACGTCTTGTGATTTTATGTAGTGTGGCAGTGGAACAGTTCCAAAGAAGAATATCTCACTATCTTCCACTGAGGAAAAAGAAAAGATTCTCGTGCCTTCTTCAGCTCTACCTATACATTTAGCAATGAGCTTTTTGAAATCTTTTTCGAATAGTACCTCTACTCCTTCTTTTAGTGCCTTGCCGGGTTTTACAAGGCACTTCCACACACCGGGTTCCAGTTTTTCTAACAGCAGCAGCTCTACGTGTGCACCAGTTAATTTCCTACCGAGCAACCTTGCAGGTATCACCTTACTAACGTTGAATACGAGTAAGTCACCTTCTTTGAGATACTCTTTTATGTCTGAAAATATCTTGTGCGATATCTCACCCGTTGTCTTGTTGATGACCATCAGTCTTGATCTATCACGAGGTTCCATCGGAGATTGGGCAATAAGTTCTTGTGGTAGATAGTAATCGTAGGAATTCAATTTGTGAAGGTCTACATCTTGACAAGAATTTGAATAGAGTTTCTTCATATTATCACAACTCCCGTAAATGATTTGTATAGATTGACTTCCATGAACAGAGGGCGGATAGACCGCCCTCTGAATTGAATTAAGCAATTGAAAATTCTGATCGTTGAGTATTGTAAAACGTCTTTATTTTCTCAATGATAGCTTTTCGAGAAGCTCTCTGTACAACTCCGGATCTTTCTTCATCAAATACTTCAGCATCTTTCTCCTTCTTCCAACCATCTTCATGAGTCCTCTTCTGGAATGAAAGTCTTTTGGATGGTTCTTAAGATGCTCGGTGAGATGCCTTATACGAGCCGTTAAGAGAGCAATTTGAACAGCTGCACTACCAGTATCTGTGTCGTGAATCTGAAACTCTTTGATGATATCTTCCTTGTTGAACTCTTCCATCGTTTCACACCTCCACGTGTTTTATCCACAAGCTAAGTAGGGGAAAATCCCACAACTGAGCAAGGGTAAAAATATGATACAATATATATTGGTTGTTGTCAAGAAATACTAAAATTGTTGAAGTATGACTAAATGAGCGGATGATATGAAAACGGTAACGTCAACGTGATTTTTTTCGAAAATGGTGCAATCTTACACGGTTTCGTCCAAATGTTCGCTATGCAAAGTAAAATCATCGTAGAAAATTTCATAAATCTGTTTGCACTTTCGGGTAATATAGTGATATAATAACAAATGTATGTAAAAGCTACGATTTCACATCTTTGAATTTGCACTGTTTTCTGTTCGTCTTTTGTTGCTTTGCTGTAAACTGAACATTCTTTTGTTCATTGTTGCACTATCAATTATTCGCAAGTGGGCGGAGGAAAAATATCGTAAACCGGCGTATTTCTGTTCTTTATGCATATTTCTATATTACATTTTCAAAAGGAGGGAAAGATATGAAGAAACTGGGGATTATCCTTGCGGTTGTTTTGTTCAGTTTAGTTGCTTTTGCACAAGAGGTGGATCTTGAAGTTCTTCAAAACAGGGTTGACTTACTAGAAGAATATTCAAACATGATCTACGATTCACTTGGTACAAAACTTTCAGTAGACGATTTTGACGTAGCTATGGTGGGTCTCGATGAAAGATTGGGAGCACTCGAGACAAATGTTCTAAATTTACAAGGTACCATTAACGATGGACTTCCGGCATTAAGGGATATGATTTACGAACTTTCAGCAAATCTCTCATCACTCGAAGAAAGGCTTACATCATATGTTGGAGTATCTTCCGATGAGGCCAAGGCAGCAGCAATAGAGGAAGCACTTGCTGAAGTCAATCCAGTTCTCGATGATATCAAGGTAACGCTGGATATACACGACGGTGATATTTTGAAGATCTACGAGACACTTGGAAATCTCAACGATGAACTTTCAAACCTTAACGATATGGTTAGTGAACTTCAACCAGTTTCAGAAAGCCTCCAAGCGCTTTCTCTAAAAGTTGACATGCATGATCAAGACATAGTCAATCTTTACGATAATCTTTCTACAAAAGCAGATGCGGAGAAAGTAGATGCCCTTGAAGTCACAGTAACGGATCTTTTAGATAGCATAGACGGATTGAGCGAGATCATCACTGGACTTGGTGCACAGATAGGTGATACGGATTATTTGCTCAGAAAACAGATAGCGGATCTTGCAGCGATTGCCAATGCAAATACAGCAAAGATCGACGAACTTGCAAAAGGTACTGAAGAAAACTACAGTACATTATCAGACAAAGTGTCGTTACTCGAAGATTACTCCAACTTGATTTACGATACTGCTAGTACAAAGGCAGCTCAGGAAGATGTCGCTCAACTGCAACAGACTGTTGACAACAACACTGCAAAGATAGATCAGCTTGAAAAGTCTCTCAACGAAGCAAACGCAAAGGTTCAACAGGCTCAAATGATAGGAATTGCTGGCATAGTTGTTGGTATCGTCGCTGGTATAGTTGGAGCGATGTTGCCATAATAGTTGTATTAAGCATTTGAATATTTTTGAATATTAAAGATATTGAACAGAAAAAGCGGGGAGAATCCCCGCTTTTTTATTTTGAATGGAATTGTCTTTTGAGGAAAGTCACTCTTACATCGAAAAATGCAACGAAGATCCGTTAGAACTGCATTCTCATTATTTCTCTGTATGCATCGACTATTTTGTTTCTGACTTCAACTGTGAGGCGTAACGAGATGGAGGCCTTTTCCGCTTCAACTACGAGTTCATGTATGTTACTCACTTTCCCTTGTGCAAAATCATCGGAGAGTTGCTCAACCGCCTTTTGCTCATCGTTGACTGATTTTATCGCATCCGATAGTATTTTACCAAAATCGCTATCTGATTTCACATTTTGCGTATTTGTCACATTAGCTGCATTCTGTAGGTTCTGAACACCGCTAATCCTTTCTATCATGCACTTCACCTCCCAATTTGTAGGGCAGAAGTTATCATAGCCTTGGTCGTGTTGATAGATGTTGCATTTGCTTCGTATGCCCTCTGCGCGTTTATCATATCTACCATCTCTCGAACGATGTTTACATTTGGTAACCTAACGTATCCATTCTCATCTGCATCTGGATGCGTTGGATCGTAAACTGTCCTGAATTCTGATTTGTCTTCGTATATACTCTTTACTACGACACCACCGTTTTCTTGGCGGCCCTGAACATTCCTCAAGAGCTCTTGAAAAACTGGAACTTTCCTTCTGTAAGGCTCACCATTTTCCGTTCTTGTGGTTTCAGAATTTGCAATATTTGTCGATATCAATTCTATTCTAAATCTTTGGGCAGACAACCCAGTTGCCGATATGTTCATTATATTAAACTCGCTCTGCACAATGCCTCACCTCTTGCCAAATATTCTTCTTTATATCTTTGCCTTTCGATATTCAAATGTATATTCTCTTATATATTCTCTAAATTTACCTTGCATTCCTAATTACTGTGTTGTATCTGTCTATGTTCGCACTCATCAACCTTGAAAGTACTTGATACCTCAACGCATCTTTTACCATTTCTGTCGTCTCCATTTCGATATCAACGTTGTTTTCATCATTTGTAATCGATGTGTTGTCTTGGGTTATCTGCTTTGCCTGCACAGTGTTAGGTGATGATGACAAGTGTTTTTCATCCGTTGTATTCATTCTAAGCTTCATCTTGGATTGTTGAAGATATTCTTCGAATGCAACGTACTTTTTCTTGTATCCGGGCGTTTCAGCATTTGCTATGTTTTCAGCGTGCAATTCTTGCCTCTTGAGCTGCACATCCAAAGCAGTCTTTAGGGTATCAAAATTCGAGTTGAAGATCGAATCCATAACATTCGCCTCCAAATTTCGTTCAGTACTTTGAACTACAATTTAATATTCTACCATACAATATGTAAATCCTACACTATTTTTTTGGAAAAGTTTTTTGCGAATAATGAATATTCTTGTGATAAAATTAAACAAAATCACAAAATGGTGGTCTAAATAGTTATAGGGGTACGTAGGGAATGTGATTCAAAAATTGGAGGTGGTACTGTATGAAAAGAACTTTTTACATCTTTTTCATCGTTGTTGTAGCTCTCAGTTTTGTTTCGTGCGGTTTGAAAGTGCCAAGTAAAGTACCGGAAAAGGTCTCAGTCAAGTACACTAAGTATCTTGAGTTTCCCATCACAACATTCGACTTCAAGATGAACACATTCATCGACGATTTACTAAGTGAATCAAACCTTGCGCCACTTAATATTGTAAAGGGAAATCCAGTTGAATTGACGTATGCAACGGAAGTTGTTTATTCTCCGGAGACAATACTATCTGGAGTTGAGCAACAGATCAAAGACCAACTTGCTCAGTTCGGTCAGGGTTTTAGTTTTAATCTTGACACATCGCAATTCCTTGGCCAGTTATCCGGTCAAATAGAACTTCCATCTTTGAATTTGGAAAGTCAAGACACCGAAATAGATGTCGATGAAGTGGAGATTCCGGATTTGGTTTTAGTTGAGAACCAGTCTGTTATAATTCCAGCCAGTGGTTCGATCGAGGTTGGCGGCATACTGAGCAGCGTATTACCGTTCGAGGAAGGCAATTTCAAAGAGGCCACCATTGAGCTGACATTCAATGGGTCAGGCGGTCCACTGAGTATCTATATAGATGGTAGTCAAAAATCCATTGGCTCATCGATAACATTGTTCGTAAAGAAGACTTCAACTGTGACTATAAAGAATACAGGTTCAGATGCAGTTGGTACACTTACACTCAAGCTCACTGGTCTTAAGCTCAACTATTTCAAGAATTTGGACCTTTCAACGGTTACAGATGAAGGTAAACTCGAATACACAATACCAGATGTAAATGTATCTTTGATAAATGATGCAAACTGGTATGCAAAGCTTGGAGGCAGTGTAAAGCAACAGATTGCCATCAATGGTTTTTCTGGAAGTTTGAACCAACAGATCACGTTAAAGAGTGGAAGTGTTACGCTTGGTAGTAGTGATACTAGTTCAAATACGCTGGAAGTTCCGCTGAATGAGGTATATTTCAACGTTAGTGATGGTATACAAGTTAGTGGAAAACTTACGCTTTCTGGCACGATTTCTGCGGATTTCAGAACGGCCAAGCCCAAAGTAACCGTTACTCCTCAGGTAACTTTGAAAGCGATAAAAGATTACGAAATAACGTTCAACGTTCCTCTTCCAACCAATGTCAGTGAACTAAGCTTTACTGAGGGTAGTGGCCACATGATCGTTAACTTCACGGGCATTGAGACGATACAGGCAATAACGACATTTGGCTCCAATACAAGTACGGGTAATGTTGTTGAAATACCATTTGCCGGTGTCTCACTTCCTTCTGTTGTTGATATAAACCTTGAAGCAAACGTGACAGATTCGACGATAAGCTATCAGGCAGTCTTGCCAGATGACCAAGACATAATTATAGAGACAGCTAAGGTATCGAAAGACCTGTTGCAAGGTAATGCGATAAGTATAAATTATCCAATACCAAGCGATGTGAAGAACTTGGTTGATTCCTTTGACGCAACTGCAGTAATAAACGTATATTACAATATAAAGGGAATAGAAGGTCCAATTAACTTAGCAGTCTCATCGAATATCTTTGATCCAGCAACGCTCAGTTTTTCGAAGACCGATGGTGCTACCGAAACTGAATACATAAAGGCTGAGAACAAGCATATTTCTTTGGGCTCGATGGATGCATTCACATTCGAGGCAACGCCTTCTGTTAGTGGCGATATCACGCTCAGTAACGTAAATTTGAGAGAGGGCGCATATGTGAGGTTCCAACCAAACTTAGCAACGTTTGAGATCGATAATGTGAGTCTAAAAGGCCAACAGTACGATTTGGGCTCTTTGGCGAGCATCGATTTCTCGCAAGTCTTCAGCGATGATTCCGCATTTCTCAAGGAGTTTGATTACAACATAAGTGCACCTATATCTCTTAATATTGAAAATGCAGATATACCAGCAACCGTCACGCTTACTGTTACAGACCAAGTGTATACGATCACGCCTGATCATCTAGTCGATATAGGTGGAAAAATAGAAGAGTTGTTAAAACAAGGGCAGTCAATGGACGTTTCTGCAAAGGTTGAAACAGGGGCAGGCATACTTCGTAAGAACAGTGAGATAAAGTTCAATTTAAGTCTGGACGTGCCATTCAATGTTACAGCATCTGATTCCGATGTTGTACTGACGCAAGGTGACCTACCTGAGGATCTATCGGTTCTCAACGATTTGGCAAGCATCATCGATAAGGCAAGTCTCAAATTCAAGAGTTGGAACAACACGACAGGTCTTGCAGCGAGAATCGTTCTTGAAAAGAGTAATGGCGATGAGATACTCTCTGGCGACATAGCAACAGATAATCCAAGCGTTGTGCTGACACCTGATCAAATGAGAAGTATAGCAGCGGGTGACGTGAAGTACAAGATACTGGTTCCAGAAGGCCAGTCTGTGAGTTTGAATTACAACGGTGCCATAAATGCGGTACCTTACATAGCCGTCGAATTGAAAGTAGCAACTGAAGTTAGAGTTAGTAACGGTAATTGAGGGGGCGATGCAGTATGAGAAAACTTAAATTTGGTCTTTTAATGATAGCTATACTTATCTGTGCATTTTCGATCAGTGGGTTTTCCATTTCGAATATAATAGATCCATTCGGTACGTTTAGTAACCTTGCTCTAACAAGAACGGACGGGACAGCTTTGATCAAGATTTCTCCAACCGTCGACTTGCAATTGTCTCAAAATCTCTTCAACATGGACAATTTGAATGCACTTTTGAACGAAGAAGAAATCACGATCGATGCAACGAACATGCAGTCAGCGATAGACAACGGAATGCATCTTGCACTTCCACTTGAAGTTGGAGCTTACGCACATTTGAACCTTTTTGGCCTTCATTTAGTGCCCTATCTAAATGCTAGCGGAAGTGTTTCTGTGAACCTGCCACGGACGTTTTCACAGATATTGTTTGACAATACGCTGCTCGAATCGAATGTTGAAGATACGGTCAACGGTTTTGCAAAATCAAACTTAAGACTGAACGTAGGTGTAGGAGCGATGGTCAAGGATTTCTTCGTGACGGGTAATTTCTTCGTACCTGTACTCTATTCCGATGCAGAACGGACGTATGCTAGTGCATCTTACACATCTTCTGCCTCACCGGCGAATGTGAATGTTGAATTCGATGCGCAAGCAGTGCTTGTGGGTGCACTGAACTTGCAAGGCATCGACACAAGGTGGACCGATAGTACGGTTGTCTCTCAAGAACTCATGGATGTTCTCTCTCAAGATGCAGGCATAAGTCTATCATTGGGCTATGGTAACGACAAATTTGGATTTGCAGTCAACGACATCACGATCAGACCTGCTAGCGCAAGGTATGCAGTTAACGTGAACGCAAACGGTTCGGCAAATTACACAGCCGAAGGTACGGATATAACGGCCGATGCAACTTATACCATTTCGGATCCAGAATTTTCATCTTTACTCACACCGATGAACATCACCAATCCCATCAACGTAACCGCATATTACAAGAGTGATGGGTTCTTCATGTGGGGCGCTACGGGGATGTATTCACTCAGCGGCGATTGGGCGGCAAAGGCATACGCGGGACTAAATTTGGATATTTTGAAAGCTTATTACATATTCGGCATGATACCTGGATTCTACTCCAATGGGATTGGAGTGGAGGTCAATTTGGGGTTGTTGAACGCAGACCTCCAAGTGGCTATGACAACGGATAGTCTCAACCCGTTAGGTTCTTCAACGCCAGGGTTAAGTGCGTACCTAAAATTGTCCGGAGGTATCTAATCATTTCCATCATCCATTTGCTCGATTTATCTGAATGCATTAGTTTTAATAAGGCATCGTAAGTGTACAAGGAATCAGCCTCGAGTCAAGAATCAGTCTCGAGGCTGGTTTTCTTTTTATGTCTCTGGGTGGTATAATTTAGGAGGTTATGTAATCATGTAGAGAAGAAAAACAGAAGAAGATGGGAAGGTGATTCATATAGGCCAAGATCAAATTGATAGTGGCAAGATCAAAAAGCTACCGGACGAGGTCATCTCGAAGATCGCAGCGGGCGAGGTTGTGATAAATCCCGCATCTGTTGTGAAAGAGTTGATCGAGAATGCAATCGATGCGCAGGCGAGCAATATAGATATTCAGATTAAGAATGGCGGGAAATCTTACATCAAAGTTGCCGATAATGGCATCGGTATGTCGAATGACGACTTGCTTGCTTCAATCCAAAGGTACACGACGAGTAAAATCAGCGAGATAGAGGATATCTATAGAATTTCATCGTACGGTTTCCGCGGTGAGGCTCTCGCTTCGATCGTAGATGTGAGTAGAACGGTTATCACTACTTGTGATGGCTCTCAGGCATACAGGCTCGAGGTAGTGGGCGGAAATATTGTAAAGACGTCGCAAAGCCACAGGGAAAAGGGGACAACTGTGGAGATATACGACTTGTTCTTCAACCTACCTGCAAGGCGGAAGTTCCTCTCTTCTGAGAAGGTGGAGACGCGCATGGTTACGGAGATGGTGGAGAGATTCTTGCTTGTGCGGCCTGATCTTTCGTTTACTTACAAGGTTGAAGACGACATCGTTTACAACGTGAGATCAGAAACATTGAATGATAGATTCTCGGTCATATTCCCAGATGTCAAGGAATTTCAACAGCTATCTTACGATGGCGAGAAGGTAAAGATTTCTGGTATCATCTCCTCTCCACAACATACACGTAGGAATCGTACAGGTCAACTCTTTTTCGTCAATGGTCGTTTCATCGTGGACAATTTACTCCACTTGGCACTCGAGAGGGGATACGGCGAATCTTTAATGCATGGTCTTCATCCCTATGCAGTTGTCTTTTTGAACGTCGTCCCGGATACCATAGATGTCAACATCCACCCACAGAAACTGCAGGTGAAGTTCTCAGAACCTCAAGTTGTGTACAACGAGCTGGCAAGAGCAGTTAGGGAAACCCTCCGTCAATTTACCGGCTATCAATTGTATGTAGATAAGAGAGATAGTGCGCTTTTTGCATCTGAACCACCTGTTGAGAATTCTAATGGCAAGGACGTAAGAAATGTCCAATCGGATTGGCAGGATGGCAAACGGGCAAGCGATTGGAGAAATGAACGTAATGGATCATTCTCCGGTACAAATGCGACTGGACAATCACGTAGTCGAGATGCGAACACCTATTATCCTGTTAATCGCTCCGATGATTCTGCGGGAAATATACAACTCGATGGAACGTTTGGACAGAAGATATCGACTTTGCAGCGAATAGGTAAATTCACGATTCTAAGGAATAGGTACATATTGTTCGAAGATGTGGATGGTATAGTCATCGTGGATTTTCATGCGGCACACGAACGTATCATTTACGAGCGATTGAAGGAAAAGACGTACTCAACTGTACCGTTGCTTATCCCAATCGAAGTATCACTTCCAAAGAGTGTTGAACAGGTACTCGATGAACTCAAAGACGCTCTCGAAAGTGCGGGTTTCACCTTTTCAATAGAGGAAGGTAAAGTAAAGATTACTCAGATACCATCCATACTGAATGTTACGCAGGCAAGAGATGTGTTCATGGAGGTACTCGAAGAATACAGGTTGCCATTCGACAAGCCGAAGAGTTTGAATCACGTTTTGGCTTCAAAAGCGTGTAAGGCAGCGATCAAGACGGGCGATCCAATCAGTGAGAGCGAGGCGGAACAACTTGTAAACGAAGTGAGAGAAAAGGGGTTGTTGACCTGCCCGCACGGAAGACCGATTTTGATGAAATTGACTTTCTCACAACTTGATAGCTATTTTGAGAGAATTTGAATACTTTCCACCTATTCATTCTCGTGACTTTCGTTGACTTTCGTTTGAAAAAAGAGTAAAATTAGATTATGGTTCGTATAACGAATTATCTCACAGATATGCTAAACATACTAAACGAGTAAAAAAGCATTTCAAAGGGGTGATATTGTGTTGGACAAATTTAGTAAAGGGGTCGCTGAAAGGATACTCGGTACTGTTTTGAAGTACGGTGGTGATTTTGCAGAACTCTTTGTAGAGGATAGATACTCGACGAATATCAGTTTGAAGAACGGTAAGGTGGAGACTGCTCAGACTGGTAGGATGTTTGGTGTTGGGATACGCGGCTTTTTAGGCGACAAGGCTATATACGCATACACAAATGACTTGTCGGAGGAGAACATGTTGACCGTCGCAAGGCGAGTCGGCGAGGCGCTTGGCGAGGTAAAATTGGGTGATTTGAGCCTTGATTTGAGAAAGAAAGAGCTGAACAACAGGCATATCATCGTCTTTAATCCGAAGGATGTACAGAAAGAGACGAAAGTAGGGTACATGAAGAGGGCGTACGAAGCGGCAAAAAACTATTCACCGGTAATTGCTCAGGTTGTTGTAAATTATTGGGATTACGACCAGAACGTGCTGATAGCAAATACTGAAGGCGTGTACGTCACAGACGAACGGGTAAGAACAAGGTTGATGATCAACGCAGTAGCCATGAAAGATGGACAGATGGAATCTGGTTTCTATGGTCCTGGCGCAGCGATGGGGCCTGAATTTCTCGAAAGGATGGACCTTGAGCAAGCAGGTGTGAGGGCTGCAAGGATTGCTGTCAGAATGGTAGATGCACAACCTGCGCCAGCGGGTAGAATGACCGTTGTGATTTCCAACGAGTTTGGCGGGGTCATATTCCACGAGGCAGTAGGACATGCACTTGAGGCATCCTCTGTTGCAAGGGGCATGTCTGTGTTTGCAGGGAAATTGGGACAGCAAGTGGGTGCTGAATGTGTCAGTGCAGTCGATGATGCAACGATTCCAAATGCATGGGGCAGTGCAAATGTCGACGATGAAGGTACACCAACGCAAAGAAACTTGCTCATCGAAAAGGGTGTACTAAAGGGCTACATGATAGATAAATTAGGTTCAAGAAGGATGAACATGCCTCCAACTGGTAGCGGCAGGCGTCAAGATTACACGTATGCTCCTACTTCAAGGATGAGTAATACATTCATTCTTCCCGGTGATTATCATCCGGAGGAAGTTATTGCATCAGTTGACTACGGCCTGTATGCAAAGACAATGGGTGGAGGGTCTGTCAATCCGGCAACTGGTGAGTTCAACTTTGCTGTAAATGAAGGATATTTGATAGAAAATGGTAAAGTGACGAGACCTGTTAAAGGTGCCACACTCATTGGTAAGGGCTATGAGATTGTCCAGAAGATAGAGATGGTTGGTAACGATGTTGCACGCGGGCAAGGTATGTGTGGCTCATACAGTGGTTCGATTCCAGCAGATGTTGGAGAACCTACGATAAAGGTTCGCGAGATACTTGTTGGGGGGCGAAATCAATGAAGAATAAACAATTTGACGATTTTAAAGATACAGTATTTGCTTTAGCAAAGAAAAATAACGTAGAGGTACAAATTAGTTATTCGCAGAATAGAAATTTCCAAGTAAGGTACCAGAATGGCGATATGGATCAGTACACGGATGCGGGTAAGTTTAGAATGAATGTGCTCGTACTGAAAGATGGTAAGTTGGGTGCTTCGTATACTGAGACATTTGATGATCCGGAAAAGGTGTTCCTTGATGCGTGCGAGAATATATCGATCGTGGATACAGAAGATGTCGAGTATTTCTACGATGGTAGTGGAGAATATCTGAAATTGGAGCCATACGATGGCGCTTTCGAGAACTTACCGGTAAGAGATAGGATAGGATACGTCGAAACAGCACACAAAGAAGCAAGAAAAGATGAGAGAATCTTGATGGATATGGCAGTTTATGGGGATGAAATGAACGAGCAGCGGATTGCCAACACACTTGGCCTCGATGTTTCATTTGTTGACGGCGGTGGGTTCATGTACGCTATGGCAGTTGCAAAGGATAGTTCACCAAGGTCTGGTACGGAATTCACGTTAGGTAAGAGGCCAGAAGATATAGATGGAGCATACGTTGGAAAGAAGGCAAGGGAAGAATCGATCGCATTGATAGGTTCCCAATCTGTTAAGAGTGGAAAGTATAGAATCATACTGAGAAATGATGTATTCTCCGATATGCTGGGCATGCTTGTATCGATGATCAGTGCAGAAAATGCACAGAAGAATTTGTCACCTTTGAAGGGCAAACTCGGTGAACAGATAGGCTCAAACATCTTTACGGTAAAAGATTTGCCATATCATCCAATGAGCATTTCAAACGCACCATTCGATACGCAAGGGGTACCAACGTGTGAAAAGGCAATCGTAGAGAATGGTGTTTTCAAGACGTTTTTGCACAATCTTAAGACCGCTAAGAAAGATGGTGTAAAACCAACTGGCAACGCGGCAGGAAATGGCATTGCACCAATCAATCTCTACGTTGAACCAGGTAACAAATCGTTTGAAGAACTTCTTAGTGCACTGGGTGACGGTATATTGATAATTGAAGTGGACGGCATGCATGCAGGTGCAAATCCTATATCCGGTAATTTCTCGCTCGGTGCAAAAGGATTCAAGGTAGAGAATGGAAAGATAGTGAGAGGTGTCGAGGAAATCACGGTATCTGGTAATTTCTTGGAGATGATGAAGAACATAGAGGAAGTCGGAAGTGATTTGAGGGCATTCGTTGGTTTTGGCGGATGTATAGTACCTTCCATAATTGTAAACGAGATCGATATAGCCGGTACTATGTAATATATAAAGATAATTCACCTAATTGAGAATGTATGAGCGAAAGTGTGAGCGCAGATTATCAAATGACTTTAAGAACTCGGGTTGAAAGGCCCGAGTTTTTTTGCATTTTTTGCATATTGACCAAATTCTGAGTATAATTGATTATGGGTTGTAAATTATGGGTTGTAAATTTTCTATCGTATGTCGTCGGATGTCGATTGTCAAATGTAGTAAGCTGAGAAATGGTATA
>Ga0208459_1001160_pt1 | contig 25776 bp, 29 predicted proteins | sample AD_UKC087_MetaG_FD_184433 | JGI IMG/M metagenome (GOLD analysis project Ga0208459, IMG submission 184433) | Active sludge microbial communities of municipal wastewater-treating anaerobic digesters from USA - AD_UKC087_MetaG (SPAdes) (version 2) | ecosystem: Engineered > Bioreactor > Anaerobic >... | reverse complement strand
TGGTCTGCCTCGCGCCTGGCCCTGAATGCCCAGCAAGGGACATGCCACCTCTTTTCTCTTGGAATATCATAATGTTGAGAGCCTGTCTCCATGGAACCATGGGGGGAACGGATAATTTTTATCCTTTTTATGAATTTCTGTTCCTTTTTGCCGTTGCAGCATGCCGGCCGGCCGTGTACAATCCTCCCCACGACCGTCGGCCCTAGTGACCGGCAATTACTGGCTCTATTCCCGAGGGGGGCGTTTTGGAGATGCTCATACCCATCTATCAGGTCGATGCCTTCACAGCGGAACTCTTCAGGGGCAATCCCGCGGCGGTGTGCCCGTTGAAAAGCTGGCTCGACGAGGAAACCATGCAGCTCATCGCCCGGGAGAACAACCTGTCGGAAACCGCCTTCTTCTCGCCTGAGGGGGACCATTACCGCATACGGTGGTTCACCCCGGCCGAAGAGGTCGATCTGTGCGGTCATGCAACCCTGGCCACGGCCTTCGTCATCTTTACCGAGATCGATCATGGCCGCTCGACGGTCCTCTTCGAGTCGAAGAGCGGACCTCTCGGGGTGGACAGGGACGGTCCCCTGCTCTCCATGGACTTCCCCTCCCAGCCGCCTTTCCCCTGCGAAGGACCTGCCGCCCTCGTGGACGGTCTCGGCGGGAAACCCTCCGAAGTGCTCAGATCGGCAGACTACTTCGTGGTCTATGAGAGCGAGGACGAGGTAAGGGAGCTGAAACCGCGTATGGATCTGCTCGGACAGGTGGACCTGCGGGGGGTCATCGTGACGGCCCCCGGTGCGGCATCGGACTTCGTGTCACGGTTCTTCGCCCCCAGGCTGGGCATCGACGAAGACCCCGTGACCGGATCGGCCCACTGCGCCCTTGTCCCGTACTGGTCCGCCAGGCTCGGCAGAAAGGACCTGCACGCGATCCAGGTGTCCGGCCGGGGGGGAGAGCTCCACTGCAGGGACAATGGCGGGCGCGTCACCATATCGGGGCGGGCGGTCACGTACATGCGGGGGACCATAACCATCTGACGCATCCCGAGGCTCTCTCGGGGACGGCCTTGCTGTGCCGCACATGCTCTCATGAAAGGGGAGGAACCATGGAACAGGTGAACCGATCGACCCGTACACGAGAATCCTTCGTCAGGCACACGACATGTGCCGTGTCTCTCCTCCTGACCCTGTCCTTCGTCGCGGCCGGGTGCTCCAGCATGGTGGCACGTCACTTCCAGGATACCGTCGATTCACCATCCGGGACGCTCGTATTGCCCGAGCTCACGGAAACCGTGACCGTCAGGAGGGATTCGTACGGCATACCCTTCGTGGAAGCGAAGAGCATGCCCGACCTCGCCGTGGCCATGGGGTATGTCCACGCATCGGACCGGTTCACCCAGATGGCGGGCTTCAGGCTCATGGCCCAGGGCCGTCTGTCGGAGATGGCGGGTCCACCCATGCTCGACCTCGACATCTACATGCGCACCCTGGGCCTCGCGCGGACGGCGGACATCATGCTCAAAGGCATCAGCCCGCAGAACATGGCCCTGCTCGAACGGTACTGCAGCGGAGTGAACGCCTGGCTGGAGCAGCACAGGGACAGGCTCCCCCCCGACCTGGCACTGGCGGGATACGCCCCGGAGCCATGGAAGCCCGCCGATACCGCACTGATCTTCTGCCTCGTGAACCTGGCGCTCTCCTTCAACCTCTTCGAGGAAACGGCCACACTGACCGTCATGCAGGCCCTGGGGCCGCACAAGACTGCCTGGCTGCTGCCCATCTACCCCGATGAGCCCGTACCGGCCGGTGAAACGGGCAAGCTCGACGGCATAGACCTGGCAGGCGTTTCAGGGTCCCTCTCACACGTGGGTACTACCCAGACCCTCCTGTGTTCACTGGGCCTGGGCGGGTTCGCAGCGTCCAACAACTGGGCCATTGCCAAGGCCAGGACCGCCGGGTCCGCCAGCATCTTCGCCAACGACACCCATCTCATGCTGTCCCTGCCATCCATGTGGAACATGCTGCACGCCAGGTGCGGCACCTTCGATGCCGCTGGCGTGACCCTTGCCGGCGCGCCGGTCATCGTCGCCGGGTACAACGGCCACATCGCCTGGGGCATGACCATGGTCATGGCCGACAACCAGGACCTGTTCCTCGAACAGATGAAGGTCACAAACGGCAGGGTTCATTATCTTTACAAGGGACGGTGGCTGCCGGTCGCCGAACGCAGCGAGACCATACAGGTCAGGGGCGGGGACCCTGTCGTCATAACGGTCCGTGAGACACTCCACGGCACGCTGCTGAACGACGCCATCGGAAGCGACCCCCGGAACATCTTCCAGCCCGGCCCGCTGAAGACCGCCTATGGCATCGCGCTCAAGTGGGCGTCCCTGAGCGAGAACGACAGGACCTTCGACTCGTTCTTCGCCCTGAACACCGCCCGGTCGCTGGACGAGGCCTTCCCCATCATGAAAGAGATCCGGTCCATCGCCCTGAACATGGTCTGTGCGGACAGGGACAACATCGGCTGGCAGGTCACCGGCAACTTCCCGGTGAGGACGGCCGGGAGGGGACTCGTGCCTTCTCCAGGCTGGACCGGGGAGTACGACTGGCAGGGTCTCCTCGACCCTTCCGTCCTGCCGTGGTCCAGGAATCCTGCCGAGGGCTTCATCGGCACTGCCAACCACCGCACCGTGGGCCGGGACTACCCCCATGTCCTGTCATCCTCGTGGTTCTGGCCCGAGCGGGCTGAGCGCATCGCCCAGATGGCGCTCGCCACGGACAAGCACACCCTCAAGAGCACCATGGGCATGCAGCTCGATACCCGCTCGACCTTCGTACCGAAACTACAGGAGGTCTTCGCCGAGAGAGACCTGGCTCAAGGCATCGAGCAGGAGATCGCCTCGTGGGGGGATGCCGGGATGCGCGCACGGGCGCGCCTGGGCCTCTCCATGCTGGGAGAATTCGACGGCGACATGTCGTCCGAGTCCGGCAATGCCGCCCTTCTGGGTGCACTGCTGCACTGCATGACCAGGAATGTCTTCCTCGACGAACTCGGCCCGGAGGACTCTCGGGCCTTCAAGGCCTTTCTCCTGATCAACAACGAGAGCTACAACGCAACCTGCGACCACATCCTTGTCCGGGGCGACGAGAGCCCTTTCTGGGATGACACCGGGACAACCCCGAAGGAGACCAAGGCGGTGATCCTGGCACGATCCCTCGCCGATGCGGTGCTGTTCATGGAGTCGCGCCAGGGCAAAGACCACCAGACATGGAGCTGGGGCGGCTTACATACCTATATGTGGGAGACCGAGGCATCCAAGATGTCTCCGCACATGGGGTTCATCGCAAAATCCGCCATGGGCGTTCTGAAGCCCTATTTCAACCGGGGTCCCTACCCCGCGCCCGGCGACTACTTCACCCTGAACGTGGCCGGATACATGATGGGCAGGGACTTCGACACCTGGCTGATCCCGGCCATGCGCATCATCGTGGACTTCAGCCTGGATGAACCCATGTACGGCGTGAACAGCTCGGGTCAGTCCGACAACCCCTCGAGCCCCCACTACGACGACGGCATCATGGCCTGGCGCATGGGGAAATACATCTCCTTTCCCTTCGGGGAGGATGCCATAAAGGCCCAGTACAAGGACGTCATGCTCCTGGCGCCCTAGGACCCGCGTGACGGCTCAAGACGGTTGAAAGCACGACACGGGTTCTGGTATGAAGAGTGCACATTTCCATCAGCGAGGAGAGCCCACCATGAGCCTTGAGCGCGTCGCCCTGCACGTCCCCCGGATACTCCTGCCCAAAGCGGGATCTGACCTCACGAGATGGTCCGTGGTGGCCTGCGACCAGTTCACCTCCCAGCCAGAATACTGGCAGCGGGTCGACGAGTACGTGGGCCCTTCGCCGTCCACGCTCCGCCTCATCTATCCCGAGGCACACCTGAACGGTTCCGACGAGAACGGCCGTCTCGCTGCCATCCGCGATTCCATGGACAGCTACCTCGAGCGGGGCGTCCTCGAGCCCCTCAAAGAGGGCTTCGTGCTCATCGAGCGCGTGACCGCCCGGGGCGTCCTGCGCAGGGGGCTCCTCGTCTGCCTCGATCTCGAGCACTACGACTTCCGCGAGGGCAGCATGTGCCTCATCCGGGCCACCGAGGGGACCGTGGTCGAACGCCTCCCTGTCCGCGTCAAGATCCGCTCCCGGGCATCCATCGAGCTGCCGCACATCATGGTGCTCATCGACGATCCCGAGATGACAGTCATCGAGCCCCTGTTCGGTCAGCGCCTCACCAAGCTCTATGACTTCGAGCTCATGATGAACGGCGGCCGCGTCCGGGGGTACCATGTCGATCACCCGAAGACCATCGATGCCATAGCGAAAGGCCTTGCCCGGCTCGCCGACCCCGCCAGGTTCAGCGATCGCTACGGGGTGCGGAACACCGACGTGCTGCTCTACGCCGTTGGCGACGGCAACCACTCGCTGGCCTCAGCCAAGCTCTTCTGGGAACAGGTCAGGGACCAGGCCGCCGACAGGGCATCCGTCATGGGGCACCCTGCCCGGTACGCCCTGGTGGAACTCGTCAATGTCCACGACAAGGGCCTCGAGTTCGAGCCCATTCACCGGGTGCTCTTCAACGCGAAGCCCGAGCAGGTGTTCTCCGCCATGGAGGACTTCTTCGCGCCCAAGGACTCCGAGGTGACCGTGCTCGCCGAGGGCGAGCCCCTCCCCTTCGAAGACAGCCGGGTCCAGGTCATCGACTACATGACCACCCGGTCCGAAGGCCGCGTCGTGATCAGGAATCCGCAATGGAACCTCGAGGTCGGGAGCCTCCAGGCCTTCCTCGATGCATACTGCCGGGAAAACAGGGAAGCGGTCATCGACTACATCCACGGCGACGACGTGCTGCGCGACCTGGCATCGAAACCCTCTGCCGTGGGTTTTCACCTGCCCGTCATCTCCAAGCACGACCTCTTCAAGACCATCATCCTCGATGGGGTGCTCCCCCGCAAGGCATTCTCCATGGGACACGCCGACGAAAAGCGCTACTATGTGGAATGCAGGAAGATCGTCCCCTGAGAGGTGTGCATGAAGGGCCGACTTCTCGAGGAGATTCAGCGGGCCGTCGCCTCTCACCCCGGGCGCACTTCATGGCGGGAGCCGCTCATGGCCTGCGCGGACGCCCACGATCCTCTCTTCGGGCGACTCGGGGAGGTTGCCAACCCGGGCCACCTGCAGCCCTCGGATATCCTGAGAGGCGCCAGAACCGTCATCGCGTATTTCCTGCCCTTTTCCCGGGGCATCATCGCGGGCAACAGCTCAGGCCGGTATGCGAGTGATGGGTGGGCCCGGTCCTACATCGAAACCAACGCGCTCATCGCCCACATCAACACGCGCATGTCCGCTGTTCTCGAGTCCCATGATTTCAGGGCGGGCACCATCGCACCCACCCACAACTTCGACGTGCAGTCTCTTCTGAGTCCCTGGTCGCACCGCCACGCCGCCTACATCGCCGGGCTCGGGACGTTCGGGCTCAACCGCATGCTCATCACGGAGCAGGGGTGCTGCGGGAGGATCGGCAGCCTGGTGACCGACGCCGCGATACCGGCCGACCCGAGGCCGGAACAAGAGTACTGCCCCTTCAGGATCGACGGGTCCTGCGGTGCCTGCGTGAAGCGGTGCCCGGTCGGGGCGCTGAGCACCTCGGCCTTCGACCGTCACGCGTGCTACGGAGCACTCCTGGCCAACGAGCGGCGGTTCGCGCATCTCGGCAGGGCCGATGTCTGCGGCAAGTGTCTCTGCGGGCTTCCGTGCTCGGAAGCGAGGCCGTCATGAGCCGATTCCGGGCCGGGTTCCCGCCATCCTGAAGGCGATGAACAGCCCGAACGCAGTGCACCAGACGTTGATGGACGCGTTGAGGACCGTGTCGAGCACCGAGATGGCGTACATCCCGTTCTGTATGTTGAAGCTGAAGTCCAGCACGCCCAGGAACGTGAGTCCCCCGCCGCAGACCAGTGACAGGTCCCTGCCCCGGGGGTTTCCCTTCATGAGCAGGAAGGCGGCACCGATGAGCGCCAGGGCCAGGATGGTGTCGGGCAGGGGGAAGGAGTGCTCGAACGCATGGTAGCACTGGGGAGGGTTCTCCGGAGCGAGCCCGACGGTGAAGAACCCGATCCAGAAAAGGATGATGCCGAGCCCGGTCAGGAACTCGAGTGCAGCCAGTGCCCGTGTTTCTTTCCTGTTCATGTTCACGCCTCCTTCAATCCTGCAGCGCCCCTGAAGACCGTGCTGGCCACGATAGCCTGAATCGAACCTCCTCGACCCCATGGCATCCATTCACATTCTAATCTACCTTGGTCCGGTTGACCATGAAGATTCCTCTTCATACAGCCCCACGAACTCTTTGACTCCTCCCGGGTCTCTTGTTATGCTCGCCTCACGGGCTTATGGCTGCAGGAATCCGGGAGCACGCCACCCTGGAGGCAGTATGCAGGAGACGCCATATCTGAAAGATCGGTCCGATCTCATCGAGATCATCAGGAAGATCCCCTTTCTCCGTTCATACTCCGACATGCAGCTCCTCGACATCCTCTCCCTGAGCAAGATGCGCAAGTTTGCGCCGGGGGAGCGCATCACCCGCGAAGGCGAACTCGATTCCTGGCTCTACATAATCCTTTCCGGCGAGGTCATCATCTCCAACCTGGGCACAGCCATTGCGATGATCAGCTCCCCGGGATCGACCATCGGCGAGATGGCCATCGTGGACGGCGAACCCAGGTCGGCATCGGTGGATGCAACCGCAGAGACGACCACCCTGGCCATCGACATGTCGGTGACGGAACGCATGAGCGATGCAGGGCGCGAGCGGTTCGATGCCGTCTTCTATCGCCTGCTGGCGAAGATCCTCGTGGATCGCCTGAGGAAAACCTCCCACGAGCTCAGCCAGGCCAGGGACAACATCAAGGAGCTCACCGACGCAATCCTCCTGCAGCAGACTGAGACAAAAAAATAACGGGCATGCTCTTCACGATGTCCATATTCGTGTTTCTTGACACTGTTTGCTGCATTGCCCATAATGGCTTCAGGGAGGTGGGCCCATGAAGTTCGGTGTGAAGGCACGTATCGTGACGGTGACGGCACTGTCGATACTGTGCATGGCGGCCGGCCAGCAGGAGGCGAGCGACCTTATGTGCAGGTTCAACCTCCAGTCCGATGTACAGACCATGAGAATCAACCTCCAGTAGGCAGATGGACACATCGCGAGACATGCCCGCGCGAATGGGATTCATGATCATCGCCGCCTGCATTGTCGTCATCATTGCAGGCATGAAGGCTGCCTCCGGGATCATCGTCCCCTTTCTCCTCTCCATCTTCATAGCGGTGATATGCGGCGGTCCTTTCTCATGGCTGATCAGGAAAAGGGTTCCGTCGGTCCTGGCTGTCGTCATCATCATTGCCTGCGTCATCGCCGTCCTCCTGGGACTGGGGGCTTACATGGGGGCATCGGTCAACAGCTTCCTCCTGGAGATCCCGCAGTATCAGACCCGTATCGAGGACGAATTCATACGCTTCATCTTCTGGCTGAGAGGATTCGGCATCAACATCTCTCAACGCGTCGTCATGGATTTCTTCGACCCGGCCTCCATCATGCAGATCATCGCGAACATCCTGAGCGGACTGGGCGGTGTCCTCACCAACACCTTTCTCATCCTGTTCACCGTGGTCTTCATCCTCATGGAGTCATCCACCTTCCTCAGCAAGATCAAGTCGGCATTCAGGGTGTCCGCCCACACGCTGGAGACCTTCGACTTCATCTTCACGTGCGTGGGCAGGTATCTCGCCATCAAGACATGGGTAAGCCTGGCCACGGGTATATCGGTCATGGTATGGCTCATGATCATCGGGGTGAGTTATCCGGTCCTGTGGGGTCTGGTGGCCTTCCTGCTGCACTACATCCCCAACATCGGTTCGCTCATAGCGGCCATACCCGCAATCCTGTTCGCCATGGTGGACGTGAACGTGGGGACCGCAGTGCTTGCCGCCGGAGGGTATGCCCTGGTGAACCTCGTCTTCGGCAACATCCTGGAGCCGATATTCATGGGCCGTGGTCTGTCGCTCTCCACATTGGTCGTGTTCCTCTCACTGATATTCTGGGGCTGGGTTCTCGGCCCGGTGGGCATGCTCCTGTCGGCGCCGCTGACCATGATCTTCAAGATCGCCTTCGAGAGTTTCCCCTCCACGCGGTGGGTGGCCATTCTCCTCGATTCAGAGGTCGCCCTGCCCCTTGATATGCCGCCCGCAGGCACGAAGTCGCCGGCAGGCACATCCCGGACTTGAATCCTGAAGGATCATCATTTACTCTTATGGTAAGATTCATGCCCCCATGGTATGTACCTTGACAAGGAGACCTGATTCTTGAGACGACTACGGCTGAGCATCTGCCTGCTCCTGATCATCATACTGCCCTGTCAGGCAGGGGCGGCGGCCGATCCCGAAGCGGTCAAACGGCTCGAGGCATCGCTGAAGACCCTGACCCAGATCATGGCCTCGCCGCGGACGGTCATACCATCGGCCCTGCTTCAGAAGGCGAGTGCCGTCGTGATCATACCCAACATGGTCAAGGCGAGTTTCCTGCTAGGGGCACGCTACGGCAGGGGTGTGCTCATGGTCCGTGAAGAAGATGGCCGCTGGGGCAACCCCGTGTTCATAATCCTCGGGGGCGGCAGCTTCGGCCTGCAGCTGGGCCTCCAGTCCACCGACCTCGTCCTCGTCAGCAGGAGGGGGACGATGCTGGACAAGCGCACCAGGAGAAACGTCATGCTGGGAGCCGACGCGTCCATCATGGTGGGAGTCATCGGCATACAGATGGATGAAAATACCTCAACAGACCTCGGAACCGAGATCTATTCATTTTCGCAGACGACAGGCCTGACCGCAGGATTCTCTCTTCAGGGAACCCACCTGCGCCTGGACGATGTCTCCACCGCGGCCCTCTACGGCAAGAGCAGCGTGAGAGCAAAGGATGTGCTGGCCGGAAAGGTCGATACGGTCTCGAATGAGGTGCTGAGGTTCAGGGAAAGGTTTGTGAGGATCGCGGGAAGCACTTCCTGAGGCATGACGGATCAGCGCAGAGCCTATCTCTACGGGATGGTCACCGTACTCCTGTGGTCCACTGTGGCATCGGCCTTCAAGCTTTCGCTGAGGTACATGGACCCCATCCAGCTCCTCCTGTATTCCTCACTGACATCCATCACCGTCCTGGGGCTCATCCTGAAGGCCAGGGGAACACTCGGGCGCATCTTCACGTACACTGCACGACACTACATGCTCTCCCTCCGGCAGGGGTTTCTCCTGCCTTTCCTCTACTACATCATCCTGCTGAAGGCCTATGATCTCCTGCCCGCACAGGTTGCGCAGCCACTGAACTACACCTGGGCACTGACCCTGGCTTATCTGTCCGTCCCGCTGCTGAGGCAGAAGCTCCATCCCAGGGAAATCGTGGCGGGAATAATCTGCTACTCCGGGGTCGTGGTCATTGTCAGTCGGGGACAGATGCCCGGTCTCGAGTCCTTGAACCCGCTGGGGGTCATTCTTGCCCTCGTGAGCACCATTGTCTGGTCTCTTTCCTGGATCACTTCAACGCGCGACGACCGCGATCCCGTGGAAAGCCTCCTGACGGCCTTTCTCTTCGGTCTGCCCTTTATCCTGGCAGCTTGCCTGCTCACTTCATCGGTGGTGGTAGAGGACGTGCGTGGCCTTGCCGGGGCGGCCTATGTGGGTGTTTTCGAGATGGGCATCACCTTCGTCTTCTGGCTCAATGCCCTGAAGCTCTCCAAGAACACGGCCCGGGTGGGGAACCTCATCTTCCTGTCCCCGTTCATCTCACTCTTGTTCATACACTTCCTGGTCGGCGAAGAGATCCTCGTCCCGACCTTCGCAGGGCTCGCGCTCATCGTGGCAGGGCTCATGGTGCAGGGAACAGGGAGTTCTTCACCGTAACAGGCCGCCGGGGAGGTATACGAACAAAAGCGATGAAATGTGATCGGAAGAAACACACCGACTACCCCCGGCACAGGTCCGGGGGTAGTCTTGCTGCCTTTTCAGAAAGCGGTTTGACTTTTCTTGCTTACTGAGCTGTTGCCGGTGCCTCAGCCGGTGCCTCGGCCGGTGCGCCTTCCACCGGTGCGCCTTCCACCGGAGCGGCGGCCTCAGGAGCAGGTGCTGCCTCTTCTGCGGGAACCGCCTCAGGGACAGGTGCTGCCTCTTCGGTCACTGCCGGCTGTTCTGCAGGCTGTTCCTGCTTCTGGCAACCGGTGAAGAACATCATGATTCCAAACACGACAACCACGAACAACACCCATAAAGAACCCTTCTTCATCTTCTTCATCTCCTATCCTTTTTATTTTCTGCCGATTTTACTCGGCAGGTGCTGTCTCTCCCTTTTTCGTTCGTGATGCAGGACACAACCCCGCATCTACCTTTGACTTTTCGCTCCATGACGCATGGAGCAGGGGAAAACGACCCCGTATGGGGGAATACGCCACGGCAATGACCGGTGCATCTGTGCCGATGCACATCCGAGCGATGCATGATCTCTGGCGTTCCCACCCTCATACATATCATTCAAGCTCTGAAAAATACTGTTGTCCTTCATAAACCAGTCAGAATGATTTGTCTATCCCTTTTAGACCGGTGCTGTCTTTATTTGCTCAGGACGAACTCATCCCTGCGGTTCTTGGCCCAGGCCTCTTCGTTCTGCCCGGGATCGGCCGGCTTCTCCTCACCGTAGCTGACGGTGGAAAGGCGCGACGCGTCTATACCCTGAGCGGCCAGATAGTCGTATGCGGCCTTTGCCCTGCGCTCGCCGAGGGCGAGGTTGTACTCGTTGGTGCCCCTTTCATCGCAATGTCCTTCGACGCTCACCTTCAGGCCCGCATTGGCCTTGAGGAACGCGGCAAGCTCATTGAGCGCACCGATGGCTTCTGCGCCGAGATCGAACTTGTCGAAGTCGAAGTAGATCTTTTTATCGAAGACCACCGTTTCTCCCGCAGCAGGGACAACAGGACCACCTGCCGGTATTCCCTCTCCGGGTTTCATTTCCTGGCCCGGTGCTGCCGGTGCCGCCGGTGCCGGCGGGGTAACTTCCGCGCCAGGCTCTGCAGCCTTCTTGGCGCATCCGGCCAAGGACAGAATGATGAGCGCACAGATGATCGTCACGGTGAACATGATATTTCTTTTCATTTTCCCTCTGTTCCCCCTCTTCACTCGCAATGAGTAGGATTTGGGTGACTTCATACTCCTTCGGTACAAAATTACAAGGATAAAAACAGCCTGCCCGGGAAGAATTCGGTATTGTCTGGACAGGTGTTGGTTGCCACAGTTTTATTTCTTACGGTTTCTCCGTATTGGTTGTCGTATCGGGCCCTTTTGATGATTTCTGACTTTCATTTCCCTGAAAAACACGTTCTCACCTGTCTCTGCGGGGATACGATCGCGGTTCACTATCTACAGGAGGGAGGGAAAGGCCGGAGGAAGCCGGAACACTGACCCCGGCGGAAGAACGGGGGCTGATCAGGCTGCAGTGGCCAGCAGCTTGCGTTCCTTGTGCTCTTGGGAGCCCACGACCTTGAGGAACCGTTCGATGATCTTGTCTTTCAGTTCCTGGCGGTCTTCCGGCGTCAGGCCAGACACGTTCACCCTGCCGCCAGCGGCCTTCTCATGACCGCCGCCTGTACCGAGACCGCGCAGCACCTTGATGGCCACCCTCCCGGCCCACCAGCCCCTGCGGGTTGTCCTCACGGACATGACTATCTCCTCGCGATACTCACCGATACACAGGCTCCAGTGGATGTTCTCCATCCTGAGGAGGAAATCAGCCATCTCTGCTGCGATATCCGGGTTGTGCAGCCTGCCCATCTGGGACACGATCACGTCCCCGTACTGGACGGAGCTGTTGATTCCATCAGCGAATTTCAGGAAGTAGGACTTAGGTATGCGCGGGTTCTGGATGGACGAGAGCGTCTTGGGGGCTATTCTGGGAAAGAGGAAATTGAAGGCATCCAGGTCCGCCTTCGTCGCAGACCGCAAGAGGCCGTTGGTATCGGTCTTCAGCCCATAGAAGAGACCGGTGGCGAGCATCTTGTCCAGGGGAAGATCGAGTTCGCGGAGGTATTCGGTCAGGATGGTGGACGTGCTTCCGTACTTGGGGCGCACGTCGAAAAAGGCGCATTTGGTCGTGTTCCTCCTCAGGGGATGGTGATCGATGACAATGTGCGGCTGTACTCCCCTGGGCAGTGAATTGTTGCCCGTACCGGGCTGCGTATCCACCATGCAGAGCACCGAAAAGGCCTTGAAGTCGACCTCGCGGATCGGGACCATTTCTATCTTGAGCCGGCGGGTGAGCTGGCGGTTCTCCGCCCTGCCGATGATGCCTCCGTAGCAGATCGTGACTTTTCCCCGTATGGTGTGGAGAAACAGGCTCTTGAGCGCCGCTGCAGATGCAATGGTGTCCGGATCCGGATTGTTGTGGCACACAATGAGGATTCGTCTCCGCTGGCCTACCTGGGAGATGAGTGTATGTGCTGGATTTTCCACCTCGGGCTCCTCGTTCTCCGGCTGCCACTTACCAGAAAACTTTCTAAGATGCAAACGGATTGGCGATTGTCCGGTCCTGCCTTGTTCTTCAGCGCAGACTGACTGGCAGGATGTGTCAGGAGGTGGTGGAGCCGGAGGGAATGCCGTGATCGAGAGCCCCCTATCTCCTGAACGCCAGGGGATAGGGAGGGGGACTTGAGCGCTTACCATTACTGGGCATCAATGATGGCTGAACATTGCATCCGCAGCCTGATGGACGTGGATTCATCTTCCCATGTAGATTCGCGCGAGCTTGACATAGATCATGGCGTTATCCAGATTTTCTAAAGCGTCCTGAACGCCGAGCTCCTTTTTCAAGGAGGCAGGTACCCCTGCGACAAGCTGGTACGGCCCGATGACTTGCCCCTGCCTGACTACCGAGCCTGAAGCAACGATGGAGCCTTTCTTCACCACTGCCCCGTTCATCACAACGGCGCCCATGCCTATGAGGCAGTCGTCCTCAACCGTGGCGCCATGGATGACGGAGTTGTGTCCAACGGAAACATTGTCCCCAATGAACACCGTATACGGCGGGTCCGAGTGGACAGTGCAGTTATCCTGGATGTTGGTGTTCCGACCGATGCGGATGGCCGTCCTGTCTCCCCTGATGACGGTATTATACCAGACACTCGATCCCTCACCGATCCCAACGTCCCCGATGAGGACCGCCGTGGGGGCGATGAATGCCTGCCCATCGATTGCGGGCCTTATCCCCTGATGCTCAACCACCATCTGTGCGTCCCCCAGTGTCTCTCCTCAGGCTCGGTCTCATGAATGGAGAAGCTGATCCTGCTGCAGACTCCGTTCACCACTCACCCATGGATATGTTAGCACTATACCCATGATAAGGACCAACAAAAAGACATTATCGGTCAGCGGTATGACCGAGGAAAACCCTCTGCCTCACAATGGAGCCGTCGACAAGGGCAGCGCGATGATCATGAGCCCGGGAACACATATGGTGGTGGAAGGATGCACGGAAAAATGATACTATCTGAATTCATGGAAGAGTGTGCCAAAGGAAAAGATCATGGGTAAGACAAAGCCGCCTGTCAGAGACCTATTATTTCTCTGTCTCGTGATGCCCCTCATACTCCTCTTCGCTTGTGGGGTCGAGACAGAGTCAGAAAGTGATACCGATGGGACTATACATACACCCGATGAAGTGGAGACGTATGAAGAGAAGATAGAAACCTATGGTGAGCCCTACACGGTTCAGGGGCTCTGGGACGCACTGGACACCGATGCGGATATTCATGGTTCCTACATACTCTTACAGGGGGTTCTCAACAGCATCAATGACGACACGGCGATCCTCAAAGACTCCGCCACGTCGAAGATGGTGGAGGGTGGCTTTGCCGGCATTGATATCACGGATCTGAAGAAGGTGCTGGACAACAATATCGACGAAGAAGAAGACACGATCACGATCGGGGGCGTCTGCTATATCTACACGGACATGACCCGGTATCCATACCTCAATCACTGTGATTATTTCTATGTGAACAGGGATGAGTGATGAACCAGGCCACAAGACAGACCGCCATTCACGCCTTCCTGGATGCGCTCTCGTCTCTGAGCGAAACGGAAACCTGAATACGGGGCGTCTTCACGCTGCTCACCCTGCACTGAAGCTTTTATCGGTATGTCCTTCTGAAGGCCACCGCTATGGTATGATTGGCCCTGACATTATTGAAGGTATATGAAGCGACGGGTGATATCGAGATCCCGTCGATCCTGACCGAACTGACGCGATATCCTCTCCTTGGCGTGAAGACAAAGGTCCTGTACGATCCAGCATCCACCGAAATCGAGCCGGATGGGGAGATCGAGCCGCCACTTCCTGCGCCTGCAGTGATGGTGTATTTCTTGAGATTGAAGGCAGCAGAGATACTCGCGTTAGCATTCATTACAACGATGCATCTGTCTCCATTGGTCCCGGAGTATCCGCCGGACCAGCCGGCAAAGGTTGAATTCGGGTCGGGGGCCGCCGTGAGGGTCACTGTCGTTCCAGCGCTGAACGTGGGCCCTGCGGGACTGGCCGTCACGGTTCCTCGTCCCGCCCCTCTCGTGGTAATGGTGAGTGTGTAGACGTTCGAGGATGCAGCTGGTATGGTAGCCCTGACTTCCTGTGAGGCAGCGCTCTCGTTTCCGGATGTGTCATACGCCGTCACGGCAAAGAAATAGGCAACCCCCCCGCTCAGTCCGTCAATGACCGCTGAGGTGAAGGGACCGACGTCGATCACATCGTGGTAGGTATGCGTTGACGTTCCGTAGTAGACCTTGTAGCCTTCAAGATCGCTTTCAGTATTGCCGTTCCAGCTGATGCTCACCCCATATGCATAGGCCGCCTGCGTACACTGCATCAAAAGGATGATCACCATTGAAATCCTGAAAGAGTTCCATGCCATTGATCCCTGGGAAATACAAATTACATGCCAGGGATTGTGCCCCAGTGATATGGGCGGGTTACACGAAGGACCCACGCATGACCGGGAGAAAAATGTACGTGCGCGTACACTATCGTACGGCCTGTGCTCCCGTGTATAGAGAGAGGCCGGCATGGAGATCATGTGTTGGAACTCACGCTACCGTCTGAAAACCCCCTGTACCTGGAAGCACCGCGCTCGATGTTCCCGTGGAGGCTGTGCCTGATACATGCCGGGTCCTGCTGAAGCGAAGCAAGGATGCTGTCGTCATTCACGTATCACTCGGGTTAGCAATGACGGTTAAATCCCACATCACGACACGGCTTCAGGGTTCTTTGGCCTGAGGATTCTGAGCGGCAAGCTTCTCATGTCTTGGACAGACCCCTGGCGAATTTGGGTGCCAGGGGAGTGAATCAGGAGGGCCTAGGATGCTCAATTACCGTATCGGCAGAACAGCTTATCCCTTGAGCGAGGCCGGAGAGCTGATCGGAATACACCCGGATGGAACTGAATCAGGTCGGCACTAGGCAGGCATGTTCGGGTTGGTTGACACGTACGAATAACACAATGCATCGGACTTACTGGTGGAGCCGAAGGGAATCGAACCCTCGACCTCTTGAATGCCATTCAATTTTACCCCTTTTTAGGTTAGCATCACTCAATATCACTTGACATTATTCTCTATAATATTTATAGATGTTACATGAATGACCTCTTGAGTGCTCATAACTCAAAAACACCCGAAATAATGAAACTGGTTAGCAATAGGTTAGCAATGAACCTGACCATATTCAAGAGGCCGGTTGCTAACCATAGTGGTTAACATACCAATAATGGGGGATATATGGCAACCACAAGGAAAGCCACAAGTGAGAAAGGCGTATATCAGTTAACTTCTGAAGACAAGACAGTCAAAAACTCCCGCGGGAAGACTGTTCCCGATGTCTGCTATTACATCAACTACAAGAAACAGGTGATTGCCCCAGACGGCAAAAGGAAGCAGAAGCTCATATGGGAAAAGATAGGCTGGGCTTCTGAGGGGTACAGCCCACAACTTGCTGCTGTGGTAAGATCTGAGCGGTTGCGAACCATGCGACACGGGGAGGAGCTCCCAAACGAAAAAAAGAAGGCCCCGACCTTCAAGGAAGTGATGAAGCGATACCTTGAATGGTGCGATACCAACAAGCGGAACGGCAGGACAACGGATGCATACTTGTATAAACACCTCACCCACTTTGACAGCAAGCGACTTGATGAGATCCATCCGTTTGCCCTGGAGGGCTTGAAACAAAAGATTCTCAAGGAAAAGAAGCTAACTCCCGCAACCGCAAAGCATGTCCTTGTACTGGTCGGAGAAGCATACAACAAGGCTATAGCGTGGGGAATGTATCAGGGAGAGAATCCTGTAAAGAAAGTCAAGATGCCGGTCTTGCAGAACAAGCGAGAAAGGTTCCTGACCCATGACGAGGCTAAACAATTACTTGCAGCACTGAAGGACAGATCGCCACAGCTTCATGATATCAGCACCCTATCTCTTTATTGTGGGCTCCGGGCGGGTGAGATCCTGAACCTACGTGGGCAGGACCTCGACTTCGAGAACAAGCTCATCCATATTGCGGACCCGAAGAATAAACATCCCAGGAAAGCGTTTATGACGCGTTCAGTCTATGCGATGCTCAAAGGAATGGTGCCAGATAACCCGGGAGACCTAGTTTTCAAGAGTCGCAAGGGCGGGAAGATTGACAGCGTGTCGCGGACCTTTGAACGCGCAGTTGAAGACCTCGGTTTTAATCAGGGCATCGAGGACCCACGGCAAAAAATCGTTTTTCATAGCTTGCGTCATTCTTTCGCAAGCTGGCTCGCATTGCAGGGTGAGCCGATCCAGGTGATTGCCGAATTGTTAGGTCACAAAACGCTTGCCATGACTCAGCGGTATGCACACCTTACCGGCGATCATAAGCGGAAGGCAGCTGAACGTCTAGAGGCCGCGTTCAGGGGCAAGAGGAGTGCGTTTAGGACGAAGCGAGAGGAGCAAGGGGCATGATTAAGAAACCGGGCGCGGGAAAGTCAGTATTATCCAACTTCGATAATGAATGGGTTGATACATTGGCTGTTGACCTCTGGGAATTTGAACCACACGAAGAACAACCCATCAGACAAATTCTGTCTGGATGCTCATTTAGACCGAACTTTGGAGATATTGATGCCTTTATAGAGATTCTTGCATTACATTGTGGGAAGCAAACCGAGAAGATTGAAGAACGTTATTTCAGAAGTAGAGCAACAATTCGTGAAAATCGTATAAAGCTGAAACGTATGCTTTCAGATCTCCTCGAGCGCATTACTGGAGAAGTGGGCATTTGGGATAGTGATGATCTTTCGCGCATCGAATATGGTGATTTATATCTCGGGTTGCTCGAGCATTTCAAGAATATAGGACCTCTGCTTGTATCATCCATCGACATAATAGAGAAAATTGAGGCTACTGACTTAAAAAGACCTGGAAGGCCAAGCGCCGACGAACATAACTTTGTCAAAGAGCTGGCAGAGTTGTTCTTGATGTGGATCGATATGCCTACCACATATGAAGGCGGGATATTCTACCAGTTGGTTCAGGAACTATATAAAGTTACCGGCATGTGGGATAAAGATGATCCTGATGGTAACAAAGAACCTGTCGTAACACGTGCAGTAGAGGAAGCGATAGGGAAGCTCAAGGCTGACCTTGATAGCAGAAATATAAAAATCTCTCCTACGAAAAGAAGGAAAAAAATCTAAGTAACGTCCCTCGTCAGCAATTCAGCCATTCTATATCGTTCACACCAGATAACAACAAACCCCTGGAGGTGAACGATGATTAACAGTAATACCCGAAACCCCAAGGCCCTTTCCCCTCAAGACTGCCGTGAAATCTACGGTCTGAACCCCGGCACATTGGCCAATATGAGATTTCAGCGTATCGGCCCGAGATACTACAAGCTAGGCCGTAAGGTTCTCTACAAGGCCGATGATATCGAGCGGTGGTTGAATGAGAACGTAGTCCTTACCAAGGACAGCATCGGTTAACCATGACCTCGGTTTATAAGTCTAGACCTATAAAGCGTCATCGTCGAACCCGAGACGAGATGCAGACCATCCGTGAGGGACTGTATCAGATCCTCGAACAGGACCATCCCCAGACCATCCGAGGGCTCTTCTATCAGGCCGTAACACGGGGATTAGTGCCGAAGACTGAAGCTGCATACAAGAATACCGTCATCCGGCTCATGGGCGATATGAGGAAGGACGGCATCATTCCTTATGGCTGGATCGCGGATAACACCCGATGGATGAGGCGGCCCACGGCATACGGCAGCGCCGAGGATGCCCTGCTTCATGCATGGCAATACTACCGTCTCGATATATGGTCTCGTCTTCCCGACTATGTTGAGGTCTGGTGTGAAAAGGATGCCCTCGCTGGAGTCATATTTGAGGAAACTTCGGAATGGTGCGTTCCCCTTATGGTCTCCCGGGGGTTCGCCTCTCTGAGCTTCCTACACAGTGCAGGGCAAGAGATAAAGAATCAATGGAAGAACTACGGAAAGACGACGTACATCTACTATCTCGGGGACCTTGACCCTTCTGGTGTGAGCATCTCCCAGACCATCAAGCGATGCCTGGAGGAGTTTTCCGGCGATGCCCAGGTCATCTTTCAGCGGATAGCCGTTACCCATGACCAGGTTGATGAACTGGGCTTGCCGACCAGGCCCACGAAGACAACTGACTCCAGGGCGAAGGCATGGGAGGGCGATAGCGTGGAGCTCGACGCGATACCGGCCCGCACCCTGAAGGCCCTGGTCAGAAGTTACATCCTCTCCCATATCCCCGAACACACCAGGGACCACCTCACCACAGTTGAGCAGAACGAGCGGTTGGCTCTCTACCGCATTTATGAACTGACCAAGGGAGCAACCATCCAATGACCGCGGCAGACCGTTATCAAGCCAAACTCCACGGCATCCCCGCCCCAGGAACAGGGTGCAATCCCTATCTTCTCGGAGTCGCGGACCAGGGTGTTATGGCCGGCATAGATCCCCAGACCATTCATGATGACATCCGGCAGGCGATCCCCCAAGGAGATAGACGAGTCAGTGATGCCGAGATCACCAGGGCGATCAATAAGGCTTTGAGTGAGCACCAGGCCGGAACCTACACACCACGACCACGACAGGACCCCGCAGTTAAGGACGGCAAGGCGGCACTACGGCGAATCCTCGACCAGGCCCCATTCGATGATGAAGTTGATATATGGGAAGCATCCCCGCTCCGAGTATGGGACCCCCCGAAGGATCACGCGGCACTTCTCCTATCTGTACTGTATGCACCCGATGACCTGGTATTCATCGGGGAGCGGTACGGGGACGGCATCCTGGGCGATACCATCCGGCCCGTGTCTGAATGGATCAGGTACTTCCAGGATGGCGGCAAGACCGGACCCCATATCATCGTCAATCCGCTCGATGGCATACCCAGGCCGAAGAAAGACGGCAGCGGGGACACCTTGCGGGGAGATGCTAACGTCAGGGAATACCGTTATTGCGTGGTGGAATTCGATGACTTGGGCAGGGAAGATCAGATCCGATTCTGGAGTGCGGCAAGGCTCCCGATTGTGGCCCTGATCGACTCGGGCAACAAATCCATCCATGCATGGCTTCAAGTCTCGAAGCTGGCCCGGGTGAGGACCCTGGACGAGTGGGACGAACAGATCAAGCTCCGTCTATACGAGAAGCTCCTCATCCCCCTGGGCGTCGATCCACAATGTAAGAATGCCTCCAGGCTGTCCCGACTCCCGGGGCACTTCAGATCAGAAAAGAACTCGATGCAGCGGCTTTTATGGCTGTCCAATGAAGGAAGATCCGTATGAATGGAATCGAAGTATTTCAGAAACAGATGACAGGAGAGAATGGGCAGACAGGATTTCATTTCGTATCGGCCCATGAACTCTGTGTGCAGCCGAAACCCACAGAGTGGCTTATCAAGGACTATCTCGATGCCGGAACCCTATGCAATATCTTCGGAGAATCCGGCTCCATGAAATCCTTTGTTGCACTCGATATGGGGCTTTCCATCGTCACCCGTGAGGCATGGCATGGTTGCCCTGTGAGGTTGCAAGGTCCCGCTATCCTAATTGCGGGAGAAGGTTTCAGCGGCTTGAATCGACGGATAAAGGCATGGAGCATTCATCACGGCATTGACCTTCAAGATGTTCCCTTCTTTGTCTCAGACAGGCCAGCGCGATTTCTGGAAAAGGAAGGAACTGCCGAGTTGGTCCAGGCAGTCGATGAACTGGCAGCCCTGCATGGTGCGCCGATTCTGGTTATCATCGACACCCTGAACAGGAACTTCGGCCCAGGTGATGAGAACAGCACAGCGGACATGACCCGCTTCATATCAACAATAGATGAGTCTCTTCGGAACCGATACCGCTGCACTATCCTAATTGTCCACCACAGCGGCTTGACCGCAACCGAAAGGGCGCGGGGCGCATCGGCCCTCCGTGCGGCCCTGGATTGGGAATACCGACTTCAAAAGAATGGAGATGGAACCCGGACCTTGGCATGTACGAAGGCGAAAGACCACCCGGAACCCCCCATAATGACATTCATGCCGGAAGAGATCACCCTGGACGAATGGATTGACCCCGAGGACGGAGAAGTGATGACCTCATGCGTCCTGAACCAGACCGACGCAAGAACAGACACAAAGCGGCTCACCGGGGCGCGGAAGGTTGCTTATGATGCCCTCATGAGCCTGGGCGTGTACGTCCACATTGATGCCTGGCGGGATGCTGCATATTCATCCGGCATCACGACATCATCTTCTATGGACGCAAAGCGCAAGGCATTCCATCGGGCGGTAACAGACCTCCGAACCGCTGGTTACGTGGATACCAAGAATGACTACTGGTGGCCGAAACAGAATGAGGCAGCGTGACAGTCACGGGACAAACCGTGACATGTCCCGTGCACCGTGTGACCGTGACACCGGACATATACCTTTAGGTATGTCCGTGTCCGTCACGGTGTCCCACAAGGGAAAAGGGGAAATATGAAACGACCCAAGTTGAACGAGATACCGATGGACCCGGAGATTCTAGGCAAGCCCGGGGTGAATATCACGATGAGTGAGGGACAGTGGGATGAACTACTACAGGCCGGATACGATGCCGGATGCACCCTAATCGAGGTGGACCGGTACGGCGGGCCCGTGAGGGCATACAGAAAGGAACAGGTGAATCAATAATGGCTAGACGTTCTCGACGGCAGAAACAGCTTCAAAAGCGATTTGCTAAAAGGGCATGGTTCGACATGATGACAAAGAAAGGACGGCGGCAGCGCTCCCAGGGGAAGCGGTATGAAGACAGCATGTGATTGCGAGCAGACGTTGATGGTTTCACCTGAGCAGTATGAAAAGTATTTTGCCTTCTATGATGGCCTAGAGGCAGCGGCACGGCAGTTATACGAGGACGGAACACAGGCTGAACTCGATGAGCTTTTGAAGGCGGTGATTTACTACCTGAGCCCATGCACGGCAAAGATCGTGCTGAACCTAAAAGGAGAATAGAGACGATGAATACTGACCCTATCCCGATGAGCGTGGAGACATTCCAGAAATACGGATACATGTTTCTGACCTTTGAACATGCGGCAAAAGACATTCTCGCAACAAAGGACAGGACTGCATACAACGAGGTTATCGTGACAATCCAAAGGATGATAGAGGCCCTGCACTTCGACCTCTTGACGGCCGATGCCCCGACCCCGGACAAGGTTCAATGATTCACTATTTGAATGGTTAGTATTATTTTCTTGAATCCTTTTTCGATGTGGTGCATCTAAAGTGGTAAGTGATGTACTGAGAACATCCCGCGTGAGCCGATTCACTAAGTCGCGGCCTTACACCACGGAACACCCCATAGAACACCATAAAACACAAAAGGACTACGACTATATGGACCTTAATAAAGCTAAAAAGGAACGTGATTTCAGGAAGATAATGGGCATGAACCTGCCCGATGTGGCAAGCGCTGAATGGGAGGCCCTTGAAGGCACACGGGATGCACTTCTGCCCAAGTTGGACGGATTGCTCAACACCTGTGACAAGGAGCAGCGGGATCTTACCGTTGACGAGCTCAACGCCTATGAGATCGGTGACATGCTCCTGGAGGGCATCAAAGATGAACTCAACAAGAGGACCTCTTTCAACACGAGGATGCCCATTGACCCGAACGCACCGGCCCGCAGCATCGAATATGGTATGCGTGTCAGCGCGGATGGCGAGGAAACCCGCATCGAAAAACCCGGCGGGATGATCGGCCTTTCCTATCGGCAGTTGTTCGGATTGCCCAAGGGCAAGCTTGACATGGGCGGCTTCAGGAATGCCGAGGAATTCTATCAGGCGGTTGCATCCGGGAAATGGGACCCCCGGCTTGCCAAGCGGACCATGCTGGAGGGCACGGGCAGCGCAGGCGGCGTGACCGTTCCCGATAACCTGGCAAACACCATCTATCAGATTGCTTTGGAGCAGAGCATCGTTCTTCCCCGGTGTCGCATGTTCCCGATCAGGTACGGCAACAATATTTCAATTCCCGTTTGGGATGGGTTTGACAACCAGAGCGGCTTATTTGGCGGGTTTACAGGTCAGTGGCTCGGTGAGGAAATGGCAGCTACGGCACAAACCCCCAAGCTCAACTCCATCGAACTGAAAGCTTATAAGCTGGCAATCTTTGTGGACGCATCGAATGAAGTAATAGCCGATTCGATGACCCTGGAGACTGCCCTCACGGGCGCAATGCAGAAGGCGGTTGCATACCTTCTGGATGAAGCTTGCCTTCTCGGAAATGGTGTTGCAAAGCCCACGGGCGCATTCAATGACTCGTCTTCTATCGCCGTGAACCGTGCAAGCGCTGGTGCAATCGGATTGACCGACCTCACGAACATGTATGCACGACTTCATCCAGCCTGTCAGAGAAACGCCGTGTGGGTATGCTCTCCGTCTTGTATCCCGCAGCTTTGCGCCATGACGAATATTGGTGGGACAAACCCCGTGTTCATCATCAATGCCTCTGAGGGCATTCCCGGCACGATTTTCGGCCTGCCCGTGCTCGTGTCTGAACGCCTGGAGGCCCTTGGTACTCAGGGGGACATTGCCCTGGTGGACTTCTCGCAATACGCAGTCATCATGCGGCGTGAGATCAGTCTGGAGCGCAGCAACGCTCCGAGGTGGTCAGAAGATGTTATGTCTTACCGCTGCATCGTTCGTGCAAACGGACACGCGATGTGGGTAGACCCCATGACCCCCAGGAATGGCGGCGACACCCTCAGCTGGTGCGTGGTCTTAGATTAATAGGCAATATGGCAACTACTCAGCACCATAAAAGGGCTGACAGTGCTACTCACGGTAGGGGCGGGGCGGTCCCGCCCATGTCCATTATTTTGCTCCTGTTTCATGGGCGGCCTCCAGGCTCGGAGGCTGCCCCCCCTTCGGGGGCTTGCAGAGCACATCCCCAGGGGGTGGGTTGATTCTTCAGAACTGACACGGAAATGGACCGCCTGGTCCCCAGACGCAGGAAAAATTAAGGTTTTTCTTTGAAAAATGGTGAAGGGATGAAATCAGACTATAAACCACCGGCCCACTTGACCAGGGAGGCCAAGAAGATTTGGTCGGAACTCCTGACCGAGTATGACATCACCGACGCTGCGGGCTTGCGGATATTGCGTGTCAGTCTTGAGGCATTCGACAGGGCGCAGGCGGCGCGTGAGCAGATAGATCGGGATGGAATGACGGTTCAGGACAAATTCCAACAGGTCAAACCACACCCGCTATTGCCAATCGAGAGAGATAGCAGGGCGGCATTCCTGGCTGGTTTAAAGGCACTCAATCTTGATTGGGAGCCATTGCATAGCAGCCCAGGAAGACCACCAGGGAGGTAAACGTGCCGACTAACAGATCGAGACGATGTAGGGTAAGAAGCTCAGCGGACCCGTCAGCGCTTACCGAGGCCCGGATGATCTTCTTCCAATTCGACATGGACATGTATGACAACATTGTCGCCGGTTTCAGGTCCTCGGTGGACGAGCGACAGTGTTACGAGCAGCACGAACAGGAGATCATCGAGAACTGCATACAGCACACCCCATGCCGAAGACCCCGGATGTGGTGGAAGGGCCACGGCGGGGACAGGCCCATTGACCCGCTTAATGACTTCTACAACAAACTTGCCGAGGCCGAAGCGCTTTATGCAATGGGTGAGATCAGGCCCGAAGAGCTCCCGGCATTAGATCATTTAAGAGCGTTTTATGGGCGCTGCAGAGCTATGGAAAGGGACAGAATATGACCGTTTCAAGTACACGAACAGCCTTATCAGGTGCCAATTGGCACAATATTGAGGACAATAAACCGACCATCAGGGTATCGACACCATCAGCTTCTCAAGAGCAACCCACAAACATGAGAAGAGGCCTAGAGCGGCTCATGTCCTGGCTTAACGAGAAGGAACTAAAGACATCCCGGGGGGATAGCCTCAATCTTCACAGGCCTTGAGCTGTTCACCGAAAGGCAGGTCGGCGTTCAGAATCACCCTCAAACCTCTGAGTGCGATGCCAAAACCATTCACCAAAAAAGAACCGGCCCGAATTGGCACGGACCGGTATAAGAAGGTCAAATTTTCTTTTGTTGATTATTGTTTTACTTCTTTATTCTTATCAAGTTCAATTTCATAGCTCAGGGGTTCATATTTCATCATTGCACCTGTTGCTGCATCAACAATAAATCCTGGCCAGAACAATATATTCAAAAGACCTACTCCCGCAAAACTATTTTGAAGCATAATATACTGAGATTCATATCCATCCAGCTTTAGCAGAACTTGAGGTGGGGATATTGAGCGCTTTACTGGTACAGTTACAGGTGTCTTGCCAATGTTCATTCCATTAATCTGAACCTTTGCTCCTTCGGGTACAGAATTAAAAGCGATAGGATCAGAAGAGTTAGAAAATATTGTTGCACACCCGGCAAGAAAAAACATTGAAACTGAGACAAGTATTAACTTCTTCATGTTACCTCCCCCGAATAATTCAAAAAGGTTTTGTTATGTTGTAATACAAATTGATGCCATATCAATTATATAACAACAAAGACGTAATATCAACCTACTACATCGGAACGGCGCCCATCTCCTCATTGAACGCAACAAACGGGTGGTTTGTGCACCCCGACATCATGGGATGCGCCTACGGCCTTCTGGTGCGGTAATTGGGGCATCGTGGGGAGTATTGTAAGGACACGATCAAATGAAGCGTGCTCCTATGTGTGAAATTCTTCATCTATACATTAACCAAGCAATAAAGGAGGCGCGCCATGGAAAATTGTCTAGAGTGCATCAAAAACGGCGGCGGCGAAGGTTGCTTGCCTCTATGTAACTTATAAGTTGGCAGAATATGGCCCGGGCATCGACCCGGGCTTTTTTATTTATCTGTGTTGCAAAGGATAGGACTGAATCAGGTTAGCAATAGGTTAGCAATGCCGATTTTCAAAACCCTCTAGATTGTGGTGGAGCCGAAGGGAATCGAACCCTCGACCTCTTGAATGCCATTCAAGCGCTCTCCCAACTGAGCTACGGCCCCACGCAAGCTTCCCTTGGGTAGCATACTCTCTGGGGGGAGTCAAGGCGGAGC
>Ga0208459_1001151_pt1 | contig 25914 bp, 23 predicted proteins | sample AD_UKC087_MetaG_FD_184433 | JGI IMG/M metagenome (GOLD analysis project Ga0208459, IMG submission 184433) | Active sludge microbial communities of municipal wastewater-treating anaerobic digesters from USA - AD_UKC087_MetaG (SPAdes) (version 2) | ecosystem: Engineered > Bioreactor > Anaerobic >... | reverse complement strand
CACCCAAGATTGCATCTTTTAAACTCTTTAGAATCTATAAATTATGAAGATTAACCTTCTGTATCTGGTCCTTGCATGACTACACGACCATTAATTTATATATTTAATTATATATAGAATGAAAACAATATTGCAAGAAGGTATGAAAAGACCCCACTCCTCATTAAGTGGGGTCTTAGATTAGATTTTTATGTTTTTAGGAATCTCTCATATACATTCTCAACATCCTTATCTCCTCTTCCTGATAGATTAATGACAACAATATCATCCTTATCGTATCTTGAAGACTCTCTAAGAATATATGCAATTGCATGAGCTGATTCTAATGCAGGAATAATACCCTCAACTTTAGAAAGATAAAGAAAGGCTTCTAGAGCTTCCTTGTCAGTAGCTTCTCCTAAAGACAATCTACCTTGTTCTTTAAGCATAGAAAGTTCAGGTCCAACGCCTGGATAATCCAGACCAGAAGCAATACTATATGATTCTTTTGCATTATCTTTTTCATCAACTAAAACTAAAGTTTTAAAACCATGCAGTACTCTTGGTTTACCTGTTTGTAGTGCAAGACCATGCTTACCAGTCAGCTTCCCCTTACCACCAGCCTCAACAGCTACAAGTTCAACTTCCTTATCCTCTATAAAGTCATATATTGCACCAATTGCATTACTACCACCTCCAACACATGCTATTACAGCTTTTGGTAAATGTCCTTCAAGCACTAACATTTGCTGACGGATTTCTTCTCCAATGATTTTTTGAAAATCTCTAACCATTGTAGGGTATGGATGTGGTCCAACAGCTGATCCAAGTAAATAGTAACTGTTTTTACAATCTTTGAGAAAACTTTCTAGAGCAACATCCACAGCATCTTTTAATGTTCCCTGACCTTGTCTAACAGGAATAACATTTGCACCTAATATCTTCATTCTATAAACATTGGGTTTCTGTGCTTCAACATCTCGAGCTCCCATGTAAACATCACACTTCATCCCTAGGTAAGCTGCAATGGTTGCAGTAGCAACTCCATGTTGACCAGCACCTGTTTCTGCAATTAACTTCTTTTTCCCCATATGTTTTGCAACAAGACCTTGTCCAATTGCATTATTAATCTTATGTGCACCTGTGTGATTTAAGTCTTCTCTTTTTAAATAGATCTTTGGTCCTCCTAAATCCTTTGTCATATTCTTTGCAAAGTAGAGAGGACTAGGTCTGTTTGCATATACCTTATACATATGCTTTAGTTCTTTCTGAAAGTTATTATCCTTTCTTAATCTTGCATACTCAATTGCTAAAGTTTTTAATACTGCTTCTAGTTCAGATGGTAGGTAAGTTCCTCCAAAATCTCCAAAATTTCCATTATTTAAGTTATTCATATTAGTAAAAATAAAATTAAGATAAAAGTTTGAATATATTGAATGACTGTATGGGGTTACCCCCACCATGTTATGTGGAAAAATCTTAAATTTATTAATTTTTGTTCTCTATTATTCACCACCATATTGAATTACTTAAAAGCAGGTGGAGTGAGACTCGAACTCACAATTTCTGTTTTGGAGACAGATGTTTTAACCAATTAAAACTACCCACCCAGAAAGGTAGATAATTTCTTCAAATAGTTAGATGTTTGGAAAATTTTTGTATGAAGAAACTACCTCTAAATTGTTTAGAGACACCACCAAGATGTGTTATTTGTATAGTAGCTATCTTTCTTCATATGTATATTATATATCAACAACCGATTTTAAATCAAAAATATCTAATAGTAGGTTAGCACTTGACATCCTACTCTGCTCATCATATACTTAGCAAATAACTTAATCATCTGCTAATATGGATTTAACAGAGAGACAAAGAGAAATACTTATTGCAATTATCAAAGAATTTATGCAGGAGGCAGATGAAGTGGGATCATTATCGCTCGTTGAAAAATATGATTTAGGTGTTAGCTCAGCAACAATTAGGAATGAGATGGTTAAGTTAATGGATTTAGGACTTTTGGAAAAGAGTCATATATCTTCAGGTAGATTACCAACAGATCAAGCTTTAAGATTGTATGTGACAAAAATTCTTGAAAGAAGGCAACTAAGTCCAATGATTAGTGTTGAGATAAGACAAGGGATATATAGAGATAGGTTTGATAAAGATATTGTAATTAAATCAATTTTAGATATTCTCTCAAAGGAAACAGAGAGTTTGGTGTTTTTGATATTAGAAGATCAGATTAGATATTTTGGTATTACTCAGCTATTCAAATATTCCGAATTTAAAAATATTGAGAAGTTGAAAATAATCTTTAGTATTTTAGAAGATGATACATACTTAAGAGATATGGTAAAGAAGTATTCAAATTCAGGAGCTTCTTTATTAATTGGTGGAGAAGCTGGAGTAAAGGAATTAACTGATTGTGCAATTGCATTTACAAAGATTCCATTTTGGGATGAAAATCAGGCATATGTTGGAGTCTTAGGATCTAAGAGAATGGATTACTCTGTTGTAATACCAGCATTAAATGAAGTGAGGAATGCATTAAGTGCTTCAATGTCAGGGTGGCGATAAATTCAGATAGTTAGTTATGAAAAAAGATAAAAATACAAAACAAGATACAAATGTGCAAGATTATCAGAAGAAGCTACAAGAATTGGCACTTACAATAGATAAGGTAGAGGATGAGAAGTTGGTTGTTGAGAATCAGTTGAAGAAAGCTTTAGCGGACTATCATAACTTACAGTCAAGCATGGAGAAGAGGCAGGCTCTAAGTATCTTTAATATGAAGAAAAGATTTTGTGAAGAGTTTTTACCAAGTATGGATGCCATGGTATTAAGTATTGAGAGTGAGAAGACATTGCAACTAGATGATAAAGAGAAGGCATGGTTTGAAGGTGTAGTTGCAATCTTTGAATCTATGAAGAAGTCTTTAGAAGGTATAGGTTTAAAAATATATCTTCCACAAGTGGGAGATATGTTTGATACATCTATACATGAGGCAATTGCTACATCTGAAGGTGGTAAGACAGGTGAGATAACTGCAGTAGTCCAACCTGGATATACACTAGATGATACTGTAATTCGTCCTGCAAAAGTATTGGTATCTAAATAATTGAATTAAATTTTTACAATAAAATATATGTCAAAAATAATAGGTATAGACTTGGGAACTACAAACTCTGCCATGTCTTTCATGGAGGGTGGTAAGCCAAATATAATTGCAAATGCACAGGGAAGTAGACTTACTCCTTCTGTAGTTGCAGAGGATGAAAAAGGTGAGATTCTTGTTGGTACTCCAGCTAAGAATCAAGCAGTTGTTAATCCAGAGGGCACTATCTACTCTGTAAAGAGATTAATTGGTAGAAGTTGGGATGATCCTGAGGTTCAAAAAGATGCAAAATCATTACCATTTGAAATGAGAAAAGCATCTAATGGTGGAGTTGAAGTTAAGATGGGAGATAAATGGTATACACCACAAGAGATTTCTGCAAAAGTCTTAGCAAAGATGAAGAAAGATGCAGAGGAATTCTTAGGTCAAGATGTTAAGGAAGCTGTAATTACAGTTCCAGCATATTTTGATGACTCTCAGAGACAAGCAACAAAGGATGCAGGTAAGATTGCAGGTTTGGATGTAAAAAGAATTGTTAATGAGCCAACAGCAGCAGCTTTAGCATATGGATTGGATGATAAGAAGGATCAGAAAGTTGCAGTATTTGACTTAGGTGGTGGTACATTTGATATCTCTATCCTTGAAATGGGTGATGGAGTCTTTGAAGTTCTTTCAACAAATGGTGATACACACTTAGGTGGTGATGACTTTGATCAGGCTATCATTAACTATCTTGCAGAGGAATTTGAAAAGAAAGAAGGTATGGATCTTAGAGAAGATAAGACTGCACTTCAGAGATTGAAAGAGGCTGCAGAGAAAGCAAAGATTGAACTTTCTACATCAGAGGAAACTGAGATTAATGTTCCTTACATTACAGCAACAGATAAAGGACCAAAGCATTTGAAAGAAAAATTAACAAGATCTGAATTAGAGAAATTAACAAGTGATTTAATTGAGAAAACAGTTAAACCATGTGAGAAGGCTCTAAAAGATGCAGGATTAGATAAGAAAGATATTGATGAAGTACTACTTGTAGGTGGTATGACAAGAATGCCTGCTGTTGTTAAGAAGGTAAAAGAAATCTTTGGTAAAGAACCAGATAAAGGTGTAAATCCTGATGAGGTTGTAGCACAAGGTGCAGCAATTCAGGCAGGAGTTTTAGGTGGAGATGTAAAAGATATTACACTCTTAGATGTAACACCATTATCTCTTGGTTTAGAAACATTAGGTGGAGTATTTACAAAGTTAATTGAGAGAAATACTACAATTCCTGTTGAGAAGAAACAGATTTTCTCTACAGCTGCTGATAACCAGCCAGGTGTTGAGATTCATGTTCTTCAGGGAGAAAGAGAGATGGCTGCAGATAACAAGACATTGGGTAGATTCTTACTTGATGGTATCCTACCAGCACCAAGAGGAGTTCCTCAGATTGAAGTTACATTCTCTATAGATGCTAATGGTATCTTAAATGTTAAAGCTTTAGATCTTGGAACAAAGAAAGAACAGAAGATTACAATTACAGCATCTACTGGACTAAAGGAAGAAGAAATTGAAAAGATGGTTGAGGAAGCAGAGAAGAATGCAGAAGAAGATAAGAAGAAGAAAGAGAGAGCAGAGAAGAGGAATAATGCAGATACATTAGCATTTAATGCAGAGAAAATGATAGATGAGAACAAGGATAAGATTTCTGAGGATGAGCAGAAGAGTATTAAAGAGAAAGCAGAAGAACTTAAGGAGATGATTAAGAAAGAAGATTTTGATTTAGATGAGGTAGAAAAGAAGTCTGAAGAATTAGAGAAGGAAATGTTAGAAGTAGGTAAGAAGGTATATGAGGCAGCTGCAAAAGAATCTGAAACTAAGGAAGAGAAGAAAGATGATGAGAAACCATCAGAAGAAAAGAAGGATGAGGAAGCTAAGGAGGGTGAAGTTGTAGAAGAGTAATATCTTTCAAATAGATTCTTCAAGGGAGGTTAAATGCCTCCCTTTTCTTTGTCGTTATTAATATAGTATTTTGAATATTTCTTTTATAATGATAATTGAAGCTTCTATAATTTTTAAATCACTAGTATCTATTGTAAAAATATTATTTGCATGTTTATCAAAATAATTACTATTTTCATCTACTGCTTTTAAGTATGCAGAACATACTTCATAATTAGTCCATTTATTAGGCTTTATATACAAAGAATTACCATATTTTCTTTTTAAACTTGTCATCACATCACAAACTTGCATAATAAGTAAATCTACTTTTCTTTTACCTAATTTTTTATCATAAAACTTACAATCCTTTTCACCAAAAGTTTTAAGCCAATTAAATTCATCATTAATACCTCTATCCCAAAAAATAATATCAGCTTCTAACTTTTTAGCATAATCATATGTATCAATCTTCTGCTTTATTAATTCTTTTGTGTAATCTAAACTATTGATCTCTTTTTTCTTTTTTGAATTCTTATTAATATCCTTTGTAATCTTAAAAAACTCCTCATCTATCACCTCTACATTGTTGTCATATTTCCTTAGTACTTCAGCTATACTTTTAATAACTGAAGTTTTTCCACTTCTAGCTGATCCTGAGAATTCAATTAATATTGGTTTCTTGTCATTATTAATCTTTTCTTTTAACTGATTATTTATTACTATCAATTCGTTATATAACTCAGGGTCTTCTTTAAAAATTTCTTTGAGAATGTCTTCATGCTTCATCTGCATTGTATATAATCAGATTAGATATACACAGATGTTAGCATGTTCTAGTCTTCTTTACTATTTGTAATATGCTCTTCCTCTAAACAAACATACTGCCTTAACAGAGACATTATCATTTACTCTCTTAATAACTTCAGATATCTGTTCTAATGTACTACCAGTTGTAATTACATCATCTACAATTATTATTTCCTTAATATCTTTTAATTTATCAGTATTATCTATGTAAAAGTTACTTCTATGCATCTCTCTTTCATCCTTATCTAACAATGACTGATGTATATCATCTCCTCCTTTTTTCTTTACAACACTACTATCAAACATACTCCCCAGAGTATCAGAAACAACCTTAGCTAGCTCTTCTGTTTGATTAAATCCTCTCTCTCTTAATCTACTAGTAGATATTGGAACAGGGATTGTAATGGAGTGTTTGTTTTCTTTGTTGAGTGTAAATTCCTGTAATCTCTCTTTAGCAAATTCAAGTAATGTATTCTCTGCATCATAGACACTCCCATATTTATACTTCTTCAGTATTACAGAACTGAGCTCATTGTATTCCCAGAGAACAATAACACTATCTAGTGTAAACTTCTCTTTACATCTCTCATGGGTAACATATTGTGGTGATATTCTTCTACATTTATAACATTCAGGTAATGTCTTCTTAAAAAGTTTCTTACATCTAGAACACAAATATTCACCATTCTTAGAACAGATAGTACAAGATTTTGGAAAAAGTATATCTAATATATTCATACATATATTATGTATTAGAAATATTAAATATAGATGAATTGATAAAAATTGTTCAATACAATATGATAGTATTCACGAAATAAGAATATTGATATTTTTATGATAGATTTTGCAAAGAAAAAGAACAGTATCTATGTAATGATGATTATTCTTTTTCTTACTAAAGTTTTAGGTCTGTTTAAGCTGAGGGTAATATCTCATCTTTTTGGTGCTACCCATGAATTAGATATCTTTTGGGCAGCTTTCACTATTCCAGATACACTGTTCATGATTATAGTTGCTGGATCTCTTAATGCTGCAATTATTCCTCTGTTAGCTACTGTTTTTAAAAAGGATGGAGAAAAAGAACTAAACAAGTTCTTCATTAATATGATGATAATTGTTAGTTCTGTTGTTCTTGTCATCGCTCTTCTTCTCTTTATCTTTACTCCCCAGATGACTAGATTTTTAATGAATTCTGAGTTTTCACAAGGAGTGTTAAATATATCGGGAAGGCTCCAAGCAGAAGACTTTGATCTTTTTGTAAAACTGTCTAGGATTTTAATGATATCACCAATATTACTTGGTATCAGTACAATAGTGACAGGATATCTACAGGTTAGAAGACAATTCTTTATTACTTCTTTAGCGCCATTAATTTACAACATTGCAATGACAATTGGACCCGTAATATTTGTTGGAATACTTAAAATGGATGTAACAGGTATTGCTATCTCTGCTGTACTTGGTTCTTTCTTACATTTTATTGTTCAAATTCCATCACTAGGTAAATATTTTGCAAAAAAGGTGAAAATATCTTTTGCAGGTTTAGTAAGTGCTCTTAAAGATACAAAGATATGGAAAGGACTTAAATTAGCTATACCAAAGATGCTTTCTACATTAGGAGAACAGATTAATGTCATGGTGAATACATTAATTAGTTTTTCTTTAGAAGCAGGTGCTCTAAGTTCCTACAAGTATGCTCTTAGTCTCTACCTTTTCCCTGTAAATATTGTAGGTAGTGCAATTGCCCAAGCAGTTCTTCCAGAATTATCAGAGAATGCAGATGAACCTAAGAAATTTAGAGAAATTCTAAACAAGTCTTTACAACAAGCTTTGTTTCTTGTTCTTCCAATTGTTGCCATTCTTCTAGTCTTAAGATTACCGATTGTTAGGTTAATCTTCGGTGTTGGTAAGTTTGATTGGCAAGCTACACTTCTTACAGCATGGTGTTTAGCACTTCTCTCTATAGCTATCGTTGGTCAGACTCTTAGTCAAATTGTTCTTAGAGGTTTCTATGCATTGAAGTCTACTTGGTTACCATTAGTAGCTGTTGGTATTGGAATTGTAGTTAATATTGCTTTTGCATTCCTTCTTACTAATTTCTTTAGTCATTACTATGACTGGAGACCAATTCTAGAGCAGATAGTTATGCAGATTTCTACTGCAAATGGGAACGGTTTATGGAGTGTTATAAAATCATTTTTTAAGGATGTATTTATTTGGAGTACCACAAGAGGAACTTCAGAAATGGCTGTAGGTGGACTTTCATTGAGTTTAAGTATCTCCGCTTTTGTAGAACTTATTCTTCTTTTCTATCTTCTTAATAAAAAGATGAAGGTTGTTTCCTTCAAACAGACAATTAAACCTATGTTAATCAAACTTCTTAATGCAGGGCTAACCGCTTTTGGTATGTATCTAGTATTTAAGTTATTTGACTTTAAGTTAGATACCACTAGAACAATCTCCATTGTTATTCTAACTATTGTAACTTCTCTTTATGGTCTTCTTTCATATTGGTTAGGATCAAAAGTTTTTGAAATCAAGGAAATTGAATTCTTTGAGGAGAAGGTAGTGGCTTTGTGGAATAAATTGTTTAAAAAGGCTTAATGAATGTATGAAGAGATTCTTGCTAATCCTTTTGTTGGTTTTCCTCATGGTTGGTGGATACTTTGTAATGAGATACTCTGCTTGGCATAAGGAATTCTTTTTGAATGAAAATGTTACATGTATAAGTGATGAGGAGTTTGTAGTAGAAGAAAAAGAGATTAACATTGCTGATAGGATTAAGAACTTTGTACTTTCAGACTTATTTTCTGAGTTTGTAACATTTAGTAGAAAGGAGATGTTGTACTTACTTAAAGATTCAATGTCTACTATTTCAGGTTTAGATGTTCAAGATGTTTGTTTAGTTTCAGATAAAGGGGTGTGGAAGGTATATGCACATAGCAAGATAAGATCCTTACAACTGCCTTGGGTAGGGGTGGATATAGTGAAGGATAACAGGGAAACTGCAGAGTTGTATTCTAAGAATATCTATATTGGTGATATGAAAGTACCTGAAGTTTTATCCAGAAAACCTTTGGAGAAAATTAACAAAGGAATTAGTGATGCTTTGATATTGGTTACAGAGAATGGATTCTTAGGAAAAACAATAGAGAATATTGATCTTCTAAAGGATAGTATTGTGATAAAGGGTGGTTTCTAGGCTTGAATTTTTCTTCCAAGTTGTGTTACAATTAGCAGTCATTAATTTTATCTGCTAGATGCATATGTCAAAAGATATAAAAATCACGCCCCTAGGAAATAGAGTACTGGTAACACCAGACAAGATTGATGAGAAAACATCTGGAGGATTAGTTCTTCCACCATCATCAACAGAAGATCAAAAACCTGAAACAGGTACAATTGCTAAATTAGGTGTAGGTAAGGTCAAAGGTAAAGATGTTTCCTTTGATGTTAGTGTAGGAGATAGAGTATATTTCAAAAAATATTCACCAGATGAACTAGAAGTAGATGGAGAAAAGTATCTTCTTCTTGAAGCTAGTGATATTTTAGCAGTTATCAAATAATTGAATTAAATTTTTAGTGTTAAATAGTATGTCAAAAGCAATAATATACAACGAAGAAGCAAGGAAATCCCTTAAAGATGGTGTTGATACAATAGCAAATGCTGTTAAGGTAACACTAGGACCTAAAGGAAGAAATATTGCAATTGCAAAATCATTTGGTTCTCAGGTAGTAACTAAGGATGGTGTAACAGTTGCAAAGGAGATAGAGGATAAAGATCCATTTAAGAATGTAGGTATTGAGATGATTAAAGAAGCATCCAACAGGGTAAATGAATTAGCAGGTGATGGTACTACAACAGTAACAGTACTAGCACAGGCAATTGTAAATGCTGGTTTTAAGAATGTTGCAGCAGGAGCAAACCCAATTTCACTTAAGAGAGGATTGGATAAAGGGACAGAAGTAATTCTAGAAGAACTTTCTAAGAAAGCAAAAAATATTTCTACTAAGGAAGAGATTTCTCAGGTAGCAACGATTTCAACAAATAATGATAAAGAGCTTGGAGATATGATTGGAGGAGTATTTGATAAAGTTGGTAAGGATGGAGTTATTACAGTTGAGGAAGCTAAAGGTTTTAAGGATGAGGTGGAGTATACAGAAGGTATGGAGTTTGATAATGGATATGTAAGTCCATATTTTGTAAACAATTCAGAAACATTAGAAGCAGTTATGGATAATCCATACATCTTTATCACAGATAAGAAACTTTCTAACTTGCAAGATATCCAAGCAATTGCAGAGAAGGTTTTAGGTGCTGCAGATAGACCAATGGTAATAATTGCAGACGAAATTGAAAATCAGGCATTAGCAACATTAGTTGTTAATAAGCTAAGAGGAACTTTAGATGTTGTTGCTGTTAAGGCACCAGGTTTTGGAGATAGAAAGAAAGAGATGTTGAAAGATCTATCAATATTAACAGGTGCAGAATTCATTTCAGAAGAGTTAGGAAAGACATTGGATAAAGTTGAATTAACCGACTTAGGTTCTGCAAAGAGAGTTGTTGTAACAAAAGAGAAAACAATCATTGTTGAAGGTAAAGGTACAAAGAATAGTATTGAAGATAGAGTAAAGGAGATTAAGGCTCAGATTGAAAATACTACTTCTGAATATGATAAGGAGAAACTACAAGAGAGATTAGCAAAACTTGCAGGTGGTGTTGCAGTTATCAAAGTAGGTGCTGCATCTGAAGTAGAAGCAAAGGAGAAGAAGATGAGAATAGAGGATGCAATTAATGCAACTAGAGCAGCAATTGAAGAAGGTGTTGTAGCAGGTGGTGGTTTAGCACTACATAATGCAAAGAAGGTTTTAGATAAGGTTAAATTAACAGATCAAGATGAGCAACTTGGTATTGAAATTCTTAAATCTGTATTGAGTGAACCTCTAAAGCGGATTGTAGAGAATGCAGGTGAAGATGGTGCAGTAATCGCTGCAGAGTGTAAAGGTAATACAGGTTACAATGCAAAGACAGGAAAGTTTGTAGATATGATTGAAGATGGTATTATTGACCCAGTTAAAGTAACAAGATATGTACTAACAAATGCAGTATCTGTTGCTTCTATGTTAATTACTACAGAGGCAGTTGTTGCAGAGATTCCTGAAGAGAAACCACAAGCTGCTATGCCAGACATGAGTGGTATGCAAGGAATGATGTAATTTGAATAAAAAGGGGTAGGGTTCTAAACGAACCTTACCTCTTGTGCTAGTACCTTTCCAATAATATCCCTACTGTTTCTTCTGTACTTAACAATCTCTAAGTTATCATTATCATTAATTAAAACAGTATCTCCTATCTCATACCTACTATTTGGAGAAATATATACAACTCCATTACTTCCATCAACAATATTCATATCTACAGCAAATGTATTAATATCTATCTGCAATGCCCAATCAGGAGCAGGATAGAATAGATATGATTTTGTTTTAAGAAAATCATTATTATCAGGTATTGATGTAAAGTAAGGTATTTTGTTAGTGGAATAGTTATCTACTTGTGATGAAGAATCTCTAAGTAAATCTCTGGGGTCTATGTTAAGAGCATCTGCTAGATTATTCAATTGCTTAAGTGGGGAACTCTCTCCTCTTTCATATCTAGAAATCATCTCCCATGTCTTACCTATCTTGTCTCCTAATTCTCTCTGTGTTAACTTTTTTCTTTCTCTGTATATCTTAATATTCTCTCCAATATATTTATTGTTCATATATATAGATTCTAATTACATATTAATGTAGTTAGAATAGAAAAAGAGGTCGTAGATATGAAATATGATTTCGTAATTGTAAGTATTTTGTAAGAAACAGGATTGATAATCTGTGTATGAAAGAACTAAAAGAATTAGTAGAAGAAATAGATAGAATATATGGAAAAAAGAAGGTAAATAGAAGGGATTTGGAAAGGTTGTTACGAAAATGTAAGAGGGTTAAAAAGTCAGTTAGTGACAATCTTTAACCAATTCTCCTTTAACCATTTTTCTGTTTCTTTCTCTTGATCTAATAGATCTCTCTTAGCTAATTCTTTTTTAATAACATTACCTCGATGTGGATGATCAAATACTTTCTCTAGTGGAGATTGAAAACCATGAGTATAGTGGCATAATTCATGTGCAATAGTTGCTCTAATTACATACTCTGGAACAATTTCATTTTGAAAATATCTAGTAATTGTAATCACTGTAACACTCTTCTCATCCTGAACTTCTAGTTCTTCTTTCCTTTTTTTCATCAATCCTTTTATCTTTGTATATCTATTTGCTAATTTAATACTTCCTAACTGTCTTTTAGAATACTTACCAAATTTAATGATAACTAAGTTTTTTCTTGGAACATCACAAAAATGGTTGTCCCATAAGTCATACAAAAGGTTTTCTAAATATTTATTGTCTCTCATTCATAAATCCTTTCTATCATGCTATTATATCCTATATGATTCCAGAAAAGTTATCTAAAAAACTCTCAACTCTTAAAAAAGTACTTTCTTTTGTATATGGTAAATATACAGTAGTTGCTGTATCAAGAGATTTACTTTTCATTCTCTCGACAGCTGCTGAGATATATGGAATTAGAATTCTTGGGAAATTCATAGATGCAACAACTCAAATTCTACTCAGTTGGGATACATTCAATCTTAGTAAGTTTCTTACAACTGATTCTTTTAAGTTTTTAGTAATAATTTTTCTTCTTTGGGGAGTTAAACATGTATGTACACAGATTAGAACATATCTTTACACTGTAATATATGAAAAGGTGTGGTGTGAAGGTCAATTAATGATGATTGAAAAAGTTGCATCTTCTAATCTTCAAGATGTCGAACAAAAAGAGTTTCAGGATAAAATTGCTTTTGTTCCAACATTTTCGATTGAAAGGATAGTTAGTGTATATGATAACTTCTCAACAATTCTAAGTAATACTGTAAGGCTCGTTAGTGCTATGATAATTATATGGGGAAGTATGGGTGCTTCTTCTCTTCTTCTTCTCTTTTTTGTTATTCCAGAATCTCTTGTTATTCATTCCCGAAGGAAAGGTATTAGAAACTATCTGGATGAATCAGTAGGAAAACTTAAATTTCTGACGTATATACATGATCTTTCTTTAACAATTAGTAACTTCCTTGAATTAAGAGCGAACAATATTTATAGATTTCTTAGAAGAAGATATTCAGAGGAGTATGATGAGTATCTTGGTGGGTATTTTACTAGCCAGTATAGATTTTACAGAAGTCGTTCACTGCTAGGAATCTTTAGTAATCTCTTGAAATATATATACATTGTATATGTACTTGCAGTTTCAATTGCAAAGAAGTTTTCTTTTGGTACATTTAAAGCTCTCTTTGATTATGTAGAGATAGCACATACAAGTATCTTTGAAGTTTTTAATTCTGTGTCTTTAGTATCTACAAATTTGGGATATATTGATAAATTCTTTGATTTAGTTGAATTCGAAGGATTTGGCGATACTTACCATGGCAATAGAAAACTTTCCAAAGGTACTCCACTTCTTGAATTCAAAAATCTTACATTCGCATATCCAGATGATCCTCAGACGGTTGTGTTAGATAACTTAAATGTTACTGTAAACCCAGGAGAGAAAGTTGCTTTCTTTGGAGGTGATGGTTCAGGTAAGAGTACAACAGTTAAAATATTAACAGGTTTGTATGGTGTTGAAAGTGGGCAATATCTTTTAGATGGAATATCAACCAAGGAATTAGATAGGGGGCAACTAAAAAAGAAGCTAGCAGTTATCTTCCAAGATTTCATAAACTATCATTTTAGTTTAAGAGAGAATATTGTAATTTCAGGACAGAGAAAGGATGTAAATATTCCTCTTTATGATGAGGTTTCAGATATTGCAGGAGTGAATAAATTTAAGAAGAGTATACATATAGAGGATTCTGCTATTTTAGGTAAGACATTTCCGTCTGGTAGAGATCTCTCTCCGGGATATTGGCAGAGATTGGCAATTGCTAGAATGCTTTACAGAAACAAAAACATCTTTATAATGGACGAACCCTTTACATATATTGATGATATTTCAGCAACGAGAATACTAGAAAGAATTTTTAAATTCTTAGGTAAGGAAAAATCAATGATATATATAACAAGAAGTGTAGGGCTTCTTAAGAACTTTGATAAGATATTTTACTTTAAGAATGGTAAAATTGTAGAATCAGGTAGCTGGAATGAGTTGATGAAAGAGAAAGGTAGGTTGTATGAAGAGTATATGGAACAGAGAGAGTCTAATTATTAATTTTTACTAATAACTAATGGAGATTTTAAATGGAAAAGAAGTTTCAAAAGAGATTCTTAACAAGATTTCTTTTGAAATTGCTAGACTAAAAGAAGAAGGGAAAAGAACTCCAAGGTTGGATGTGATTTTAGTGGGTGATGATTATGGCAGTGTTAAGTATGTTGGAATGAAGGAGAAGGTGGGTAAGGAAGTTGGTATGCTTGTTCAAGTGCATCATTTAGATGAGAAGGTAAATACTTTAGATATTGTAAACTTGATAGATTCTTTGAATAAGGATGAGAATGTTGATGGTTTGATGATTCAACTTCCACTTCCTTCTCATGTCGACAGACATTTGGTTTTGGGAAGTATTAAACCAAGTAAAGATGTTGATGGTTTGACTCCTACAAATTTGGGTAAGCTTTTTCAAAAAGATACTTCTGGTATTGCTCCAGCAACTCCTTTAGGTATTATGAAATTGCTTGAAGCATATAATATTAAAATATTTGGTAGAAGGGTTGTAATTCTAGGATCTAGTACAATTGTAGGTAAACCTTTAGCTGCAGTTATGCTTGAAAAAAATGCAACAGTTACTCTTTGTAATTCGCATACTGTAAATATCGAAGATATAGCTAGGAGTGCGGATATTTTAGTATCTGCAATAGGTAAACCAGAATTGGTAAAAGCTGAGTTTCTTAAAAATGATTGTGTTCTTGTTGATGTTGGTTCTAACAAACATCCAGAGACAGGTAAGCTTGTTGGGGATGTTGATTGGAATAGTGTGCAGGGAATTCCATCATATATAACTCCTGTTCCTGGTGGTGTAGGACCAATGACAATAGCATGTTTAATGTTAAATTTAATGAGGTGTTACAGAAATGGTACAAGATAATGTCGTCAAAGAGCTACTTCTTAAAGAAAAACAGAGACAAGTAGAGGGTTTAGAATTAATTGCTTCTGAAAACTATGTTTCTGAAGAAGTACTTGAGTGTATGGGTTCAATTCTTACCAACAAGTATTCTGAAGGATATTCTGGAAAGAGGTATTACAATGGAAATGAGTATGTTGATGAGATAGAAAATATTGCTATAGAAAGAGCAAAGGAACTTTTTGGTGTTGATCATGTTAATGTTCAACCTTACTCTGGTTCACCTGCAAATCTTGCAGTTCATTTTGCACTTTTGGAGGCTGGAGATAGGACATTGGGAATGTCTTTAGATGCAGGTGGTCATCTCACACACGGTTTTAAAGTTTCCTTTTCTGGAAAATTCTACAATTCATCTAGTTATGGAGTTAATGATGAAGGATATATTGATTATGAAGAAGTCTTAAGAATTGCAAAAGAACACAAACCTAAGTTGATATGGGCAGGGTTCTCTGCATATTCTAGAGTGATAGATTGGGAGAGGTTTAGGAAGATAGCAGATGAGGTAGGAGCATATTTTGTAGTGGATATTGCTCATGTAGCCGGTTTAGTTGCAGCAGGTGTTTATCCATCTCCAGTACCATATGCAGATGTGATAACTACAACAACACACAAGACTCTTAGAGGTCCTAGAGGAGCAATGATTATGTGTAAAGAGGAGTTTGCAGAGAGAATAGATAAAGCTGTATTTCCAGGGTTGCAAGGAGGACCACACAATCATACAACAGCTGCCATAGCGGTGGCACTTAAAGAAGCTAGTACAGAAGAATTCAAAGAATATACTAAACAAATAGTAACTAATGCAAAGGTTCTAGCTGACTCTTTGAGTAAACTGGGTTACAAGATAGTGTCAGGAGGAACAGATAATCATCTATTCCTTGTTGATGTTTTCTCTTCTGTAAACTTATCAGGTAAAGAAGCAGGTGATATGTTAGATAAAGCAGGTATAACTGTAAACAAGAATGCTATTCCAAATGATACTAGGAAACCTTGGGATCCATCGGGTATTAGAATTGGTACTCCAGCACTAACTACAAGAGGAATGAAAGAGAAAGAGATGGAGCAAGTAGCAGGGTATATAGATAGGGTACTTAGAGAGTGTAAAAAAGAATACGACTTTAAAAAGGTGAAAGAGGAGATCAAAGCTTTCACTTCTCCATTTCAAATCCCTGGAATCAAATAAGGTAACAGAAGTTTATAATTCCTAGTCCTCTTACATTTGAGTTGTTGGTGTGTTCTCACTAGTAGAATCACCTATACTATTGGCCATTCCATTTATCTCTTCGTTTATCATATTTTGTAGATCATTATCTATACTAGTTTCAACAGGTTGTGTTGTTACTGTAGGATTTACTTGTGGCTCTTGTTCTATCGGACCTAAGTTTGGAGAAATTAGATTTGTACTTGTATCAGCAATTGATGGCTCAGACCCAATTGTAGGTAGTCCACCCTCAGAGATGTTTGCAGTATAGTTATCCAAGGAATTATTACTATCTAAAGCAGTGTTGTCTATTGGTGTAGTGGTTGGTTCTGTAGATACAGGGGTATTGATTTCAGTTATCGATGACTCAGGTTGTGTTGTGTCTAAGGGTTGTATTGTGGTTTGTGATATGTTCGTCTCTCCTATCTGAGGAGTGTCTCCTGTTACTGTAGGTTCTGCTTGTGAAATATCATTTGTGATTGGATTGTCCACTGGTACAACAGGTTCAGGTTGTATCAATTCTTCAGTTTGTACAGTAACTCCTGATGATGGTAGTGAGGAGTTTTCTAAACCTTCGCTTTGTAAAAGTGCTTCCAGATCTGCTTGTTCACTTGTACCAACTGTTGTAGGAGTTGTTGGTTCTGCAAGTTCAGTTGTTGGTATCTCACCAGTATCAGTAGCAGATTGATTAACGATTTCTTCCAATGTTGGTTTCTGAGTTGGAATATTATCGTGCATGGTTTCGTTTTGTAAGTTTTCAGGAATATTGTCGAAGTTTACAGGTTGTTGTGGTTGCGTTGTTGGTTGTGGTTCTGTTGGTGTCGTAGATGCAACAGCAGAAGCTGGTAAATCAGTTAATACCACATCATCCTTCTTTCTTGTTAACCACAAAATGACTAAAGTAACAAAAGCAATTCCTGCAATTCCTATCAATATATATGGAAGGTATGTTTTCATAATATTAGTCTCCTTTGTAGGAGTTGTAACAGGATTCTTTGTTGTTGTAGTTGGTACAGCTTGGTCAGTGGTTATCTGAGATGGTTCTGTTTCTTCATCCAACATGTCTAATCCTGTACTAGCATCAAGAACATCCTCACTTCCCATATTCGATATTTTTTCAATTTTCAAATCTCCTATAATTGTTTCCTCTCTTATTATCTTAAATTGGTAGTCCTCTGAGTCAGAAGTAAACCTTATCTCTGCAATAATTCCTTTTACAACCTTGTTTGTTGAAAGAGTACAGATGATTTCTGTTCTATTGTCACTGGAAACATGTGAAAATGTTGAACAAGAAACATCTGATTCTGTAACTTCTGTAATAGTAACATCTTCTGAATGTTCTATAACAGCTTTAATATTCCCAGTTGTTTCTGTTCCTGTATCTACAGAAACAACGACAGATTTTATATCTGTTGTTGAAGCATCTTCTACTTTTATGTTAGCAGCAAGGGTTACTCCAGTAAAGGAGAATAGAAAGAAAGAAACGAAGAAAATAGTTAACTTTTTCATTTAAAAGGCAGTTTAAATTATCTATTTAAGACTATCATGAGAGGGAAATGATGTCAAAAAGTTTGACTTAATTAAAGCGAATCTATACACTTAACATAGCTATGGACTATCCAATTAGAAACAACATATCAACTTCTGCTGTTGATGATAGCACAGCAGAGATACTCAGTTTGGAGAACAAGTTACTTTCTTCTTCTGCTCCTAATGAACTCAAAGAGGAAAGTATGCAATCGATAAATAGATTGAAGAGAATGGTTCGAATGGGCGGATATAGTATGGAGTTTGAAACAGTTAGTAAATATATAGATTGGATTGTTAGAATTCCTTGGGCTACATTTTCTGAGGATAGTTTGGATATTCATGAAGCGAGACGGACTATGGATAGTACGCATTATGGTATGGATTCAGTAAAGAATTTGATTTTAGATTACTTAGCTTCCATGCAACTTAAACAAAGGCAAAGTCTTAAACGAGAAAATATGCCGACACAAATCCGGACCCCAAATGGAGAAGGGATACAAGAAAGACCTGTTTTAAAAGTGGGTAGTTATAAAATACATACACCTGTTTTTCTTTTTGTTGGTTTACAGGGTGTGGGGAAAACTTCTGTAGCACGGTCTATTGCAAAGTCTATGAACAGGAAGTTTGCAAGAATATCTCTTGGAGCAATTGGTGATATTAGGACTATAAGAGGAACACCAAGGTATTCTCCAGATGGAGAACCAGGGCAAATCGTTAAATCATTGATAAGATGTGGTACTATGAATCCTGTTATCCTTTTAGATGAAATAGAGAAATCTAGTGGAAATGCAGGACTTTTAAGTGATGTAATGGCTACTCTGTTGGAAATCTTGGATCCTGAACAAAATAGTACTTTTATTGACCACTATATCGACTATCCAATAGATCTCTCAAATGTAATGTTTATATGTACTGCAAACAACTTAGGAGGACTCTCAGCTGCACTACTTGATAGGGTAGAAGTAATTAGGTTTACTAGTTATACAGATGAAGAAAAAGAAGTTATTGCAAAACAATATATCCTTCCAGGTATTTTAGAGGAGCATAATTTAACTCCAGATCAAGTTCAAATTTCAGATGATATCTGGTTATCAGTTATTAGACCGGTTGGTTTTGATGCAGGTATTCGACAACTTGAAAGGAATATCGCAACAATGATAAGGGGTGTAACTAGGAGAATAGTTGAAGGTCAACCTACACCAATTGTTATTAACCAAGAAAACCTTTCTGAATTTTTAAATGTAGACCAAGGGCCACTTAGTTAAACTCCTTTGAAAGGATTCTTTAATTGGAGAGCTGAAACAGCTCTTGAAACTTGAGGGTTTTTTATCGATTTTGCAATACTAGTACGGTGTGTACTTTTCTCTTCTGCTTTTAGTAATAAATCTAGATCTGAATTTTTAAAATCTTCACTTAATGACTTCGTATCTACAGCTTGTGTTACTAAGTAAACCTCTTCTGGTAGTTGTTCTTCCTCTTCTTTTGTTTTTTTCTTATTAAAAAAACTAAACATTGGTATTTTCCTCCTCCTCTGGGTAACTCTCAACAAAGCCCTGAGGTGTTAAATGTTTTTTACCTTTTTGAATGTCTTTTCTAGAACTTAAAACCTGTCCTGTAAGGGTTTGTTGATTCAACTCTTCAATGAAGGTGTCTTGATCTTTATATTTATCAGGATTCATCATTCGGTCTTGTTCTTCTAGTTTCCTTTCTAACTCTTCTTGATATTTCTTCCTTTCATCTTTAAGAATTTTTCTTTGCTTTTCCTTTGTCTTGATAGCACCCATAATGATTTCACTTTCTCGTCCAGTACTTCCATCTCTCATAGGTTGTTGCACTGCTGGTGGATCAAAGACTTGTGCTAGTTCTTCAATACTTCGTGTATCTGTCATACCTTCCATCTCCTTCAGTTTTTCTAAATCTCTAGGGTCTGAAGTGATAATTTCGTGTTCAGCTAGACTTGAAAGTACCTGAATGCCAACATGGTTTTGTCCTGCGAAGAATAATCCTTGTCCTTTATCGCAGTTGAGTAGGTAATTTCTTTCTCCATCTGAAAGGTTGAAAACTTTTTGCAAAAGTTCTACAGCAGAAGGACTTTGTTTCATTAACATCTGTATTGAAGAGTTTGAGATAATAGCTCGTCCCATTTCGTTACCTAAGAAGTCTGCAACATCCTGTGTGATAGTAGAAAGTCCTAAGTAGTATTTTCTTGCTCTCTTTGCGATAGAATACATAAACTTAGCAGAATCTTCAGATTGCATCATATACCAAGCCTCATCGACTATTAATAATCTTCGTTTTCGATCTTTTCGGATTCTTGTCCATATGAAATCTAACATTAAGTACATAGCTAGTGGTTTTAGTTCTTCTTGTAGATCTCTTACACTAAACACTGTGAAAGGATTATTAATTTCAAAGTTACTAGCTTCATTGAATACTCCAGCACCACTTCCAATAATATATTTTTCAAGTCTTCTTGCTAATCCATGAGCCTCTGTTTCCGCCATACCTTTTAACACTTTGTAGAGATCTTCTAGTAGGGGAGGAGTATTTATTTGAGTTTTTGGATCAAAGGTAATTCCTTTTTCTCTATATGCTAATATCAATGCTCTGTCTAAAATAGACTCTTCTACGTTTGTTATTCCATCAAAAAGAACCTTAAAAAAACCTTGTAGTGAGAGTAACTTCATTCTAAGCTCATCATCTCCTTCTTCTGTAATACCTGATAATTCAAATGGATTCATCTTGTGACCTTTATCTTGTGAGAAAGATATGTATGATCCATTTACAGCTTTTGCTAGGTTTTCATACTCTCTTTCAGGGTCAATAATGATAATCTCTGTTCCTAGCATGAGACTTCGGATAGCTTCAAGCTTTACAAAGTAGCTTTTTCCTGCACCAGACTTTGCAAATACCACAGCATTTGCATTCTCTAATTCAAACCTATCAAAAACAACCAAACTCTTGTTATGCATATTTAGTCCATACATAATCCCATGATCCATGGTTAGTTCTGAAGTGACAAAAGGAAAAGTAGTTGCAAGAGAAGTAGTATCCATATTTCTTGTTATGTACAAGTTGTCAATACCCAGTGGTTGTGTCCCAATGAATGCTTGCTCTTGTTGTAAGGTAGCTGGTTTTGCTGTTACATTCATTGCAGCAAATGTTGATATTACATTCCTAGATATTTTCTCTAACTGTTCTTTGTCTTTTGCATAGAGAGTTACATACATAGAAAAGTGGAAGAATTTTTCTGTGCCTTCTGCTATGGAATCTTGTAACATCTGTGCGTCTGATAGAGCTACTTTAAGTGAAGGATCAATTACTTTTCTTTCTTCCATTTGAGTATAAAGGGTTGCCTCCATCTCTCCAATTTTCTTTTTTAACTTTTCAAGAATACTTTTTGACTCAACAGGATAATAAAAAGTGCTAATTCTTAAAGAATGTTCAAAGTTAATAATAGGGGAGAGCCAGTTTGGTCCTACAAATCTAGGATATCCACTTACAAACAAAGTGCGGAAATAATATCCTCCCATTTGCAGATGAGAGAAATCTATCTCCATATCTATTGGTGCTAAAAGATCAACCATAGACATATTAGTATCTATTCCTATAACTTCTTCCATACTACTAACAGGTTCCTCAACAACCTCTTTCTCTTCTTTCTTCTTTTCTTCTTTCTGTTTAGGATTTATTATTGCAGCTATACTATCTAACATTTTGAAGAAAGGATTTTTCTTCTCTTTCTTTTTCATCTCTTCTTCATTTGGATCCACAAATTTTTCTGTTAATGGAATATTCTTCTCATTTTTCTCAGTTGGTGTAACTTTTATTGCTTCTTGAAAAGTAGCATATTTCTCTTGACCAGTTTGAAGCTTAGTTTGTTGGTCTTGAATCATTTGTGTTGTTTTACTTGTTATTTCTTTATTGTCTATCATTCTTCTTCTGGGTTATATGTAGTATACAATTCTGTAATCAGTTCTTTTGTTGTTAGTTGGTGTCCAAATAATCCCATTCTTCCTAGCTGTTTAATAATATGGTCTCTTTTGGGATAGAGGAATATTTTAGCTTTCTCTATTAGTTGGCTCATTTGTACATTTCTATTTTGTTCTTCCTCTTCTTTACTTTTTTTAGATTTTAATAACCCAGTCTCTGGAATAATGGAACCGGTGTGATATGGAACTATGATAAAGAAGCTCTTATCTAAAACGTCATTCTGTACTATTAAGTTTTTTACAAATACAGTATATATATTCAACTGCCTCTTTAATCCTTCACTCATCGCTTGTTTCTCTTGTGATTGTAAGTAGGAGATGTAGTTGGAAATATCAATTCTCTTTGTTCTTATCATTATCTGTATACGGAAGTTTAAGGAATTTAACAATCCTGCAAAAGCAAGTATCTTGTTATCTTGTTCGTATTCTGCGAGTAGGTCAAAGTTAATAGCTGAAGTTTGAATTACCATTGATACACTACCATTTTTGTTGATAATTAAATCATCACGAATATCTCGTATGGCTAGATGATCTTGTGTTGATGCTGTGGCTCTTGCTCTCGCTCTCTTATCCATATTACAAAGTTGTTATCTTAATAGGTAAATTGTTTTCTTTTCCACTCAGTAATATCTCTACCTTTGGAAGTATATACTGATTGGTGTCAAATTCAACAGAGTATTTTCCTGGTTTCCATTGTTGATTAGTTAAGAAATATCCATTATTTCCTGTTTTGTTTGCATAGAGTATATTACCATGTTCGTCTTTTAGAGTGGCTACTACATTAGGAATGGGTTTAAAATCTTTTGTGGAGATCCAAATGTTAATATTTCCAGGTAGTTTGTCAAAGCCTTTAGCATTAAATTGATACTCGGCAATATTCTCTTGGCTAATCAATATGTGATTAGGATTCATACTTTTAGGTGCAGGTGATACTTTCTCTAGCTTTTCAAGTTGCTCGTCTATCTCTTTCTGTGCTTCTGAAACAGGTTCATCTTTTCTTAAAGGTAATTGTTGTGCACCAACAATCTTCTTTTTCTTTTCTTTACTACTTTTGGGGATTAGTTTTCCATCTTCAGATGGTTTTACACTTGGCTTGGCTTTCTTGTTTTTGCTATCTTTACTTATCCACACTCTCTGAGTAGGGTTGGTGATTGCTTTTATATAACTTTGTATAAATTTATCTGCAGGTTGATCATTGATTGGAACTAGGGCTAAGAATATTCCAGCTATAGAAGAGAGGAGAAAAACAGGAATACCAATTATTTTAGGTATTTCACCTCCGACTGTGAGATAAAGCATTAATCCACCAAAACCAACTCCTATTGCGAGATAGGCAAATTCTTTTAGAGTAAACTTAGTAAAAAGTTTAAACTCTACATCTAATACATTTTGAGGTATTGCATGTTGTTTCATTGGCAGTATCTATTATACCTACATATTACCAGAATATGAAAGAAAATATTAGTGGTAGTTTACTTTGTCAAAAGTATCTAGTATTAGAGTTGTTAAGTTAATATAATGGGAGTATGGATAATTTTACAGCACTACTACAATTTCGTTCTCTTTTTCATAAAGGTATTACCAAGGAGGAATCTATTAGAATATGGGGAAAAGAATATAAAGGTGCTTCTAAAGGTAAGAAGAATATCTTTGTTGAAAAGAAAGTAAAAATTGCTAAAAAGAATATCTCTGTTTTGTTAATAGGAAATCTAGTTAAGTTTATAGGTATATCTGGATCAGTTGGTAGTGGTTTTGCTACAGAGGATGATGATATTGATATTTTTGTTGTAACAAGAAACGGAACAATGTGGTTATATAGAGCATTGGTACAGATAAGGAATATTTTTCATAGGAAAATAAGAATAAAGGGAGAGAAAGATGTAAAAGATAAACTTTGTCTTAATCTAATTGCAGAAGAGAGAGGTCTTGCGTTTGATTCAGATATATTCAACTTTAATGAGTTAATGTATTTAATACCGATATATAATGAAAAATATATTTACTATATATATTCTCAAAACAGGTGGTTAGGGACAGAATACAATGTAAAGAGGGAGAATATGATAACAGAAGTTGAACCCCAAAGAGATGCGAATATACTTATAAAAATATTGAACAAGTTTTTATACAATCTTCAATTGATATATATGCAATTAGCTAGACATAGACCTGATTTAGAAAGGATTAGAGAAAATTCAAAAAAAGGTAGAATTGAGTTTTTTCCTAAGAAGTTTAGAGAAAGGAAGGTTAGTCAATATCTGGAAAAATTTCCTTGACCTCAGAAATATCTATGTGTATTATAGAATAGTTAATCTTAGTGAATGTACAAATATGGATGGAGTACCACAGAATATGCAGGGTGTAGGAGATTTACCGGATTCAAATCCATCAGACCCAAGTCAGATGCCTATTACTATGGAAGATGGGGGAAATGAACCATACACTTTTTTCCACAAAGGAAATCCACCAGCAGGTGTTGATACTCATGTTTCTGCAGGAATGGAACAAATGCAGAAAGATGCAGAATTAGGGGGTTTGGAAAACATTTCTCCAAGGGAGCAAATGAATGTTGATATTATGACAAAACTAGGAACAGATGAAGACGTAAGATATGCTTTGGGAAAGGATTTTATAGATGGGGAAGAGGTGTCTATAGTTAAAAGGTTTGAATTGGGTGAACCAGGGGAGAATTTTAATGATATTTATAATCGTCCTAGTGAGATTCCGTTAAGTACTGTGATGGAAGAAAAGCATACGTTGATGATTCTTTCTAAGGAGGGTTTGGTTGTGATTGCTTCAGGTAATCCTTATTCTCTTCTACAATTCGAAGATTATAAAGATATATATAGAAATGTATTGAAAAGATCTAATGAAGATATATCTTACCAAACTAGCAAAGATCCAACTTTTAAAATAAGTATGCTCCAACATCCTATTGAGAACGGAGGGGGAAGAGCCTTTTATTTCCCAGAAGGTCTTGCTTGTCCAGATTTAAGGGAATATCTTCCAGGTTTGTATAATGACTTCAAGACAATATCTGATAATTTTAAGAAAGCTGAGGAAGAAAGAAATATGGTTGTTAGTGCAGATGACATCTTAAATATCATGAAGGGAACTGATGTCCCAATTAGTTCAAATCAATCAACTGAGCATTCTTCACAACCTCTTTAGGAAGATTTTTATAATCAATAATTGTAATGAATGTTTGTTGTTTATCTAATATCTCAGGTTTAAATATCTCTGCTGTATTCTTTTTATCTAATTCAGAAGCAATATCATCAAGAAGTAGAATAGGGTAATATCCAAGTTCTTTCTTCATAATCTTCTGAACCTCAAATATTAACTTACCAATAGATAACCTTTTTTCACCTCTAGATCCATACTTCTTAATATTCATTCCGTTAATTAACTCCCAATCATCTCTATGTGGTCCAATATTAGTATAACCAGTAGCAATATCTCTTTTCTTTGAATTCTCCAAAGCATCTTCCAGAGCAATATCACCATTTGATTTAATATATTCAACTTTCAACTTCTTTGTTGCTATTCTCTTCGATAATCTTTCTCTCATCTCTTGTATCTTTTCTGCAGACTTAAGAAACTCATTTGTCCAGAAATTAAGTTGAGGGTCGTTTCTTGCAATAATGCCTTTATCATAGAATTGTTTAGATAGTTTCTTAAGGTATGCATTTCTTTGTTTAAGAACTTTTCTAAATTGTTTTAATGTTTCAACATATTCATAATCTAAGGTAGATATTATTTCATCTAGAAACTCTCTTCTTTTACTTGGTGAGATCATTAATATTTCAATCTTCTCTGGGTTAAATATTGTAGAAGCTGTCTCTTCAAAAAATTTCCTTATCGGTGTGTTTTTGTCATTGATTTTCAATATTCTTCTTGAATTTGTTTTGTAGTATGAATATGTTTTCTCTTCTCTATCTTCCTTTGTTGTTATTTCAATTCTACAAAAAGGTGTTTCATCTTCTTGATCAGTAGAGATATATTCATCTGTACTAGCCCAAGGGGATTTACCATTTGTAATTAGAGATATTGCCTCTAGTATTGTACTTTTACCAACAGCATTATCTCCGTGTAATACTACAATATCTTTATCAATATCTAATTCTAAGTTTTTGAACTTTCTGAAGTTTGT
>Ga0208459_1001150_pt1 | contig 25942 bp, 30 predicted proteins | sample AD_UKC087_MetaG_FD_184433 | JGI IMG/M metagenome (GOLD analysis project Ga0208459, IMG submission 184433) | Active sludge microbial communities of municipal wastewater-treating anaerobic digesters from USA - AD_UKC087_MetaG (SPAdes) (version 2) | ecosystem: Engineered > Bioreactor > Anaerobic >... | reverse complement strand
GCCAGAGTTGTTAGACAATTCTTCTCCAAAAGAGGTATTGGGCGGAAAGAAAGGAAAAAATGCCATGTCTGAAGATAAAGCTGCCATACGATCAAGGATTTGCAATGGGCAAGTCTTAATTATTGATATTCAAGGCCCCTTGAATAGGAGCTGCGAAGACACTTTGTCGCGGTCATTTCGTGAGGAAGAGGGGAAATATAAGAGCGTCCTTTTGAATTTATACCATCTCACCCACATGGATTCGGAAGGGGCAACCATACTGCTCGTGGATGCTATCGGACTTGAACAAAAGAAGATTGGCTTGGCGGCCTGCCATCTTTCTGAACCGCTCAGAGACGTCTTTCGCCTGACACGCCTTGATCAGGCAATAGCTCTATTTGACACCGAAAATGAAGCAATGCAGAGGCTTCCTTTTCCTGTAGGTGTTCAACCCTTGGATTGTGCATTCAATGCATACAAGGGCCCCCTTATGTCTGGTTGGGCAGGGAGCATTGAACATATAACTATTGGCGATGTCCCAGCGTTGGCGATGAACGTCAATGTAAACGGCAGAAAACTCACAAGTCCCGTCAACGGATTCGGTCGTCTTTGTGAAAAGAAATACCGTATTCAGATAAAAAACGCCGATATGGAACCGCAAGAGATCATCACTCTTTGGCGCCAGGAGTTTCCCGATTTCTGGCCCAAGGGAAACAGCCTGTTCATCTCAGGTGGTGGTCCTATAGTCCCCGGTGCAACAGCGCTCCTGAATCTCAGTATAGGAGGACCACTGGTGATGGCGACCGGCATCTTCGTAATGTACGCCGGTGAAAACTCCTTTTGCTTCTCGACAGTTCTTGGTCACATGCTTTACGGCTGGATAAACTTCAGCAGTTTTCGTGAGGATGAAAAAACGATCATCCAGGTGCATCCAATCTTCCGTGCCTCCGATCCTGTAATGGAGATGGGCTTTCAATTGGGTGCGTCGCGACAAGAGGATCAATTTTGGCATCTAACCCTCCGCAATCTTGCCTCGCGCCTCGGCGTTGAATGCCAGGTAGAACAGCAAAATATCATGATTGACCGCCATGTTCGGTGGAGTGAGGCGGGAAATGTTTGGTACTGCGGTGCTATTCGATCTTCTCTACATATGCCGATTTATCTGCTGAAAAGAGTTTTCTCTTAACAAAAAAACTCTCATGAAGGAAGAAAACATAATTGGCGCCCAATAAACAACATTATGACGCCGTCGTCGTTGGCGGCGGCCCCAACGGCCTTGCTGCGGCGATTACACTCAGCAAAAGATTGCCTTCCGTACTTTTGATGGAAGCAAAGGAAACCATCGGCGGTGGATGCCGATCCGCAGAATTAACGCTGCCCGGGTTCGTCCACGACGTCTGTTCCACAGCTCATCCTCTGGCAATCGCCTCCCCATTTTTCAAACCATTGGAACTTAGTCGATATGGCCTTTCCTGGATCAATCCGGAAATACCACTGGCCCACCCGTTTGAAGATGGATCAGCCGTTTTTCTACACCGTTCCCTGGACATAACAGCCGATGCTTTGGGGCGTGACGGCAGGGCATACAAAGATCTTCTTACACCCTTTGTTGAGGCTCATGAAAAATTGTTATCGGATATATTAAGGCCCATTCCTTTTCCCTCAGATCCCCTTTTGATGGCCAAGTTTGCCTTATGGGCGCTTTACTCCGCGCAAGGTCTTGGCGAAAAAAAGTTCGTCAGCCATCAGACGCGAACACTTTTTGCCGGTCTTGCCGCTCATGCGATGATTCCCCTTCACGAACCGGCAACGGCTGCTTTTGGAATTATCCTTTCGACATTAGCCCATGCGGTTGGGTGGCCATTTGTAAAAGGCGGATCTCAGGAACTGTCTAATGCCCTGGCCTGTTGTTTTCAGGACGGCGGCGGTGAAATCATAATGGGCAAGCCCGTCCATTCTCTGGAGGATCTGCCGCCGGCCTCATATTATTATTATGATGTCACGCCCCGTCAGTTATTTAATATTCGCGGTTTGGGTCTTTCGGAACATTACCGTCAACGGCTTATCAAATTCCGTTACGGGCCGGGCGTTTATAAAATGGACTGGGCCTTGCGAGAACCAATTCCATGGAAGGCCGATATATGCAGGAAGGCAGGCACAGTTCACTTGGGCAATTCCTATGAGGAGATCGCGACTTCCGTCCGCAGTGTGAATAAAGGCGACATACCGTTTTCGCCCTATATGATGCTTGCGCAACAGAGTCTCTTCGATCCGTCGCGGAGTCCTGAAGGCAGGCACACGGCTTGGGGTTATTGCCATGTTCCACATGGTTCAGATGTGGATATGGCGGATCTGATAGAAAATAAAATTGAACGATATGCCCCCGGTTTTCGCGAGATTATACTGGCCAGAAACGCAATGTCGGCTAAAGCGATGGAAACGTATAACCCGAATTACGTTGGAGGAGACATTAATGGCGGCAAGCAGGACATCTTTCAACTTTATACTCGGCCGATCGTATCCCTCAATCCCTACCAGACATCTCAGCACAATATATATATCTGCTCCTCATCAACACCTCCCGGCGGCGGAGTTCACGGCCTCTGCGGCTATTATGCAGCAAGGAATGTCTCTTAAAACAAGCCATAATGTAATTTAAATAGACACGCATTTACCTAATTATATTCACTTATATAGATGCCAAATACAAAGCGAGGTTTGCGCAAACACACTGGCCCATTGATAATGGGTTGTAACATGCAGATGATTGGGAACAATTTCTGCCGGACGGTGAGGTACGTATACTTCTTGTTACCAATAACCGGCAGCATTGCCATAATCTCTCATGTCACCTGAGAAGTATCAATTGAAAACTGCTAAGCAATGGCATCCATGTCCACTATCGATCATAAAAACAACCCAAAAAACAGTCTTGAGTAATGCTCTGGTTACCCATACCTTTCGTTCAGTTGTTTGAAAGACGGAATACCTTTTCTTCCTCCCATTTCAGTGCTTGCAGTCGCGGCAGCCCATGCTCCGAGATCGAGGCACTTTTCAGGCTCCCATCTGTTCAGGATGCCATATGCAACACCGGCATGAAACACATCGCCGCATCCTGTTGTATCAATGGTCTTCGCCGGATAAGCTGGTTTTCTGATCAAGTTACCGTCAACGAGAGCCACATATCCCCTTGAACCCAGGGTAACACCGACAAAGCGGCAACCAAGGTCAGATAATATCTTGCAGGTTTCATCTGGTGATTTTGAAAGGGACTTGGAAAATACCTCAGATGCTATAAAGCAGTCACTCATGGCCGCGATTTCCAGCATACCATCCCTTAGGGAACCGGCATCGACAAAAACTGGTATCCCAAATTTACTGGCTTCCCGGCATGCAAAAACGGATGCTTCCGTAAACAGACCGTCTGTGTATAGCATTCTGCTGGGTCGTAGCTTGTCCATATTAATTTCGTCAATCATCAATGGCATGCCAGTTGGTCGCTGCCAAAATATCGTCCTCCGGGACATGGCAGGTTCAGCCGTGATGAAAGCAAATTGAGAAGAATAGCCTATTCTCTTGACCACGCCTCCGGTATCAATCCCTTCGTTAGAGATTGATTCTATGATATTTTTTCCAAATTCATCGTCTCCCACAACGCCGGCAAAATAGCAGGGGAGCCCCCATCTATTGAGAGCAACCATCGCCGTCGCCACTGGTCCCCCTCCCTCAATATGAAGGTTTGAGAATTCGCATTTAACATTGGGAGGTGGATAGGCAGGAATTAATCCCAGGTAGTCGAGCGAACATTGGCCAAGTCCGAAGATGGGGCTATCAGAATTCAAGATATTCCTCCTGTATCTCCCTGTTTTCTGTCATCGAGGCACATTTGATGACCATCACTTCTGATACAGTGGCTCCTCACCTTTCTCCAGGCGCAATATGTTTTCAGTAACCGCCTTCATAATGCCCTGTATGGACACATCCGTCGATCCCGCGATATGAGGGGTCGCCAGAACATTATACTTGAAGATAGGATCATTAGGATCTACAGGTTCTACCCAAAAAACATCCAGACCGGCACCGGCAATAGTCCGTGATGCAAGAGCATCCTCTAATGCATTACGATCAACCAGACCGCCTCTGGATAGATTGATTAAAAACGCTTCCCGTTTCATCGCCTCCAAAGATCGCCTGCCTATCATATTCCTGCTTTCGTTAGTCACGGGAAGACAGAGAACTACATAATCAGACCTGCCTAACAAGGCATCCATCTCCACCGGAGTTCCCGCCCAGTCCAGGCCAAGTTCTTCCTTTGCCTGTTGTGGATCGTGGCGTTTGATGCCGAGCAAATGAACGCCAAAAGGTTTCAGCCTTTTCGCCAGAGCGCGTCCGATGCCGCCCAGTCCAATAATTCCCACTGTCTTGCCGCTCAGTGCCCTGCCAGGAGGGGAACCCATATGACCGTTTGCAAAGCTCGCTGCCATCTGCCGGACATTTCTCGACAGGCCGATCATCAGGTATATGCCCAACTCCGCCACGGAATCAGCGTTTCCGGAAATATCGGCCGGGACATTGGCCACCCGGATATTCAGGCTCTTTGCTGCCTCTATATCGACGCTTTCCAGACCCGCCCCGCATTGCTGGATAAGCTGCAGTTTGTCCGCTTTAGCAAGATGGCCTTTACCGACAATGCTCATTGTGGGGATCAATACGTCGAATCCTCTCAAAGTATCGAAGCCAAAGCGTCCGGTCGGGACAAATTCATGATCGGGCAACTCTTCCCTGATCATCCCCAAGAAACCACCCCAGGCATTCTCGTGTGCAGCAAACAGGATTTTCATGCTCTTTCTCCATTTTATATGAAAATGTCTGCAAGTAACCGGATATTTTCATTTATCGTTGTGCCCGACCCGGGCATGGGGGTTAATGGTCTAAAACCTTATCTTACCTAACTTGGAAATAAATTTGGCAACCATATACTCACCTTTCTTCTGTCGTCGTGATAACCGACAAAAGAGATCAATCGGCCTTCACAATCGCTTCATCAGGGACGGAAAGCCTCGTAAATGCAAGCTAGAACCGGATCTCCCATACAACAATTCAATATTGCTCTATCCTATCGTTGACTGAATTTGTGAATAATGTAATAACATCTGCGCTCAATAAATTCAAACATAGGGTCTTGTGCCATCAGAAACAAGCCGGTTTCCCCCAAGCTAGGAATTGAAGTATCGACAATGAATTCTTTAGCGCTTCTGCTTATTTTCTATTTATTCGTCACCACCACTGGCTATTGGCTCCGCCTTATCAACCTGAATTATCTCAAAAAGCATGGAACGGAAGTACCAGCAGGATTTGAAAACACCATCAACAAGGATATCTTGGCCAAGACAACCGCCTACACCTTGGAAAAAAGCCGGCTTGGTCTTAAAGAATCGGTCATTAACAACATCATCGTGATCTTTTTTTTGTTTGGCGGTTTGATCACTCTCTACGATCAGTGGATTTTATCACTGTCCCATTCTTTCATAATCAGTGGCATGCTCTTCTTTATTATTCTTGCCCTGGTCCAAACCCTGATCGAGATCCCCTTCAGTTTCTATGACACGTTTACCATCGAAAGCCGCTACGGCTTCAACACCACAACGAAGAGACTATGGTTGACTGATTTGTTCAAATCGATACTCATCTCCCTGCTGATTCTGTCTATTATGGTATCCGCCGCCCTCGGACTGATAAAGTGGAGCTCCGGTTTCTGGTGGCTCTGGCTGTGGGGCTTTTTTGTCGTCTTCTCCATCTTTCTCATGTATATAGCCCCATATGTCATTGAACCTCTCTTCTTCAAGTTTTCCCCCATAGAGGAAAAGAGCCTGGAAGACAAGATCATGGAGATGATGGAGAAGGCCAAGGTTAAGGTCAGCCGGGTTGTGCAGGTGGATGCCTCTCGCCGCAGCCATCATTCCAACGCCTACTTCAGCGGGATCGGGAGAGTAAAGAAGATAGTCCTTTTCGACACGTTGCTGAAGCAGATGACCCAGGAGGAGATCATAGCCGTTCTCGCCCACGAACTGGGACACTGGAAGAAAGGGCATATCCGAAAAAAATTGATCATGATCGAGACTGTGTCGTTACTATCTTTTTATCTTGCCTACCATCTCCTGGCGTGGGGTGGGCTGCCGGGGTTATTGAATTTGACTCAGTTATCTTTACCTGCACAGTTTGTGATCCTGATGTTTCTTGGATCGCTGGTGGTTTTTCCTCTGACTCCCCTGTCAAGCTGGCTTTCACGGAATCACGAGCGACAGGCTGATCAATTTGGTTGTGAACTTTCCGGCGATCCGGAGGCATTGGCTTCGGCCCTGATCAAGCTTTCCGGGGAAAACCTTGCCAACCTGCATCCACATCCTTTCTACGCCAGTTTTTATTACTCTCACCCGCCGGTTATAGAGAGAGTGAACTGGTTGAAGCATTATGAAAAGATGGGATAGATATAGAGAAAAGACATAAAGAATATAAGGTATTTTCCACCGACAGGAGGCCGTTGGTTGCTCATGATCCCGACATCACCGCTGTCTCTGGCCGCATCCCCAAAATGAGAACCCTTCCCCATGTTTTCAAAGGGTCCAAAATCCTAACTATAATTTATAGGGATAAAGTTTAGGTTTCGGCCAGCCGTTCCAAAAGATTCCACAGTCGTCGTATGGCGGGCGACTCAAATCCAGGCCGAGGCAAGTCAACTCCCATAAGCAGTATCCGGGCGGATCACATCTTCCACAGCGGCCAGAGACAGTTCTGGCGCTGTTTGCAAATGCTTGCGGGCAACTTACCGGGGGCCCATTATTGAGGATGTACAGGCCAGAGTGATGATCATGGGGAGTATGCCGCCCATTGTCGAGCTTTCACAGGTACTGACGATGATAATCATGAAAAATTTCATGACGTGTGGCTACCTGCCCCTGATCATCATAAATAATCGTCTGAATGCTATACTGGTTAAATGGAAAGACCTGATTCTGTCTGCATGAAGCAGCTCTTGCCGGTTCAGATTCCGTTTCTCATTTTCATTTTGGCCATAGGGAAAACAAGAAATTCCCACGTCATGGATTGATCGTGTCGTTCCGAAAGCGGCGCGAGCTTGTTGAAACGTCACAAATGCCACTACTTCGGGAATTGAAAAACTCCTGGCGCGGGCTTATTGTAGGTTCAGGACAAAGAAATGACAACCAACAACCGGACAGCGGGATCATAAAAGCCAAGCCGTCAATCAGCTTGAAGGTGGGGGATACGGTGGGGGACAGCTATAAAACAAAATGAAAAGAGGCCAGAAACATCTTCTAACCTCTTGTTTTTATTTTGGTAGTCCCACGGGGACTTGAACCCCGGTTTCCGGCGTGAGAGGGCTTCCATGCTACCCCAATATCATTGAATTTTTTAGCTATTCTTTTTCATAAGGGTCATTAAAAGCATCAAAATACACCACGTTTTGTGTCCGCGTTTGTGTCCGTTAGCTTCATAATATCTCTCCAAATAGGTTTCCATGCGTCTATTTCATTACCTACTTGTTGAGTGCCACGACATCGTGGACAAAAAAATGTGCCACCACATCGTAGACAAAGTTCTTTGACAATCGAATAGTCACCACGACATTCCATGAAAACCAAACCGAATCTGGAGGTGTTCATGGAAGATGAAAAAAAGCAGCAACGGATTTTTGCTGTACAGCGCTTTAATATGGGCGAAAGTCCTGAAGCCATCTGTACATCACTCGGTAAATCAAGGTCTTGGCTGTACAAGTGGATCGGGCGTTACGGTGAAAACGATGATTCATGGAGTGACAGCCATTCAAGGCGACCACTTAGCGTTTCCATGCACACGCCGACAGAGGTTGAGGAAATCATCAAAATGATTCGCCTCAATCTCTACAACCAGGACTTATTCTGTGGTGCCCAGGCCATTCACTGGGAGATGGAAGAACTTGGCGTAAAGCCGTTGCCGTCTATCAGAACCATCAACCGGGTCCTGAGTCGGAATGACTTAACCCATCGGCGAACAGGAAAATACGAAGCCAAAGGTACGGCGTATCCCAAGCTGCCATCGCTCCTGCCAAACCAGACCCATCAGGCCGATTTGGTTGGTCCATGCTACCTCAAGGGACCCGTACGCTTCTACAGCCTGAATGTGGTCGATACGGCTACTGTCCGCTGCGGGATCTACCCATCCACCTCCAAGTCCGGACAATCCATCCTTGACGGCATATGGGCCATCTGGACGCGCATGGGGATACCAAATCACCTACAGGTTGACAACGCCATGTCCTTCTTTGGCAGCCCGACGCATCCCCGTGGCATGGGTCCTCTCATCCGGCTGTGCTTGCATAATGACGTTGAGCCCTGGTTCATCCCAATGTCTGAGCCTTGGAGAAATGGGATGATCGAGAACTTCAATGACCGTTACCAGCAGATGTTTCTCGGCAAAGTCGCCATGTCCTCACAAGAAGATCTGAAAGCCGGATCGCTGGTGTTCGAACAACGCCACAATAGCCGATATCGCTACAGCAAACTCGGTGGAAAAACACCGCTGAAAGCCCTGGCTGCCACGAATACAAACCTACGTTTTCCGGCAGAGGAAAAAGCCCCAAGACACCGACTGAAAAAACCGGAAACCGGTCGATATCATTTGGTGAGGCTCATCCGTAGCGATTCGAAACTCAATATCTTCGGTGAGGTCTTTCCCGTCCCGCCGGAACTCAAGCTCGAATACGTGGTGGCTACAATCAATGTCAAAGAGCAAAAACTGAAACTCTTCCTGGACAAAACCCAGGTTGAAGAATTTAGATACAAACTACGCTGAACGACCGAGTGTCCACGATGTCCTGGCACAAAAAGTTGTCTACGATGTCGTGGCACTCAACACCTACTTTTTAAAGTAGCCAGCAGATTAGTGTGGTCAGATCATTCCTCCTCAACATCGTCCATAAAGCCAAAGCACCATATCAAAAAACACCGAAAATGAAATTACTTTGACTGTGGGTGACTACAAGTGCCCACCTTCTTTGCTTTTTCCCGCCCATAGTCTTTACCATCGGCCCTAAATTTTGATCCCGGAATTATGGGGTGAAAGGGGGCACGATGGCAGACAAGGCAAAGATTCAGCAGAGCGGCAAGGCCAAATGGACGGTCATGGTTTATATGGCTGGCGACAATAATCTTGACGGTGCAGCCCTCCGGGACATCGAGGAGATGGCCAGGGTGGGTTCCACCAAAGACGTCAACGTCCTGGTCCAGCTTGACCGCCTGGAAGACAAGAAGACTCGGCGCTTTCTGATCACGAAAGGCGGCGGGTATAACCTGGACTGCGTGGAGACCTTCGGCGAGACGAATACCGGCGACCCGAAGATCCTGGAGGATTTTCTTACCTGGTCCATCGAACGATACCCCGCCGATCAGTATTTTCTGATCCTCTGGAACCACGGCAGCGGCTGGTGGGAGGATGCCAGAAGCCGTGTAGCGACTACGAAGGCTGCAGAAGATCGATCCCGACGACAGATTCCCCGTGCATCTCTTTTTCGCCACAATACCAATCTCACCAATCATAGTTCACACCGAAGCATCTGTTATGACGATACCTCCGGCGGCGATGCCCTGGATAATAGTGAACTGAAGAATGTCCTCACCAACGCCTGCACCGTCATCGGCAAGAAGATCGACATTCTCGGCATGGACGCCTGCCTGATGACGATGGTGGAGGTCGCCTGGCAGCTCCGGGACTCCGTGGAGATTCTCGTCGGCTCCGAGATCGAGGAACCCAACGACGGCTGGCCCTATGCGGAGATCCTACAATTCATCACGGCGAAGCCGAAGAGCAAGACCCATATCATCGCCAAGGAGGTGGTCAAGCAGTATGTCGCCTCCTACAAGGACCAGGGCGAAACCGTCACCCAGTCGGCCATCAATACGTCTGCTACGGAAGAAATTATCCGGGCGCTCATCCCTCTGGCGGCGGAACTGTTGTCTGACCTCGACAAGAACCGAAAGCTGATTCAGTGGGCATGGGACCACGCCCCGAAGTTCTACGACGATAACTACCTGGACCTGTACGCCTTTGCCCGGAAACTCAGGAGCAAAGACCGAGGCCAGATCAGAGAAAAAGCTGATGCCCTCATCGCTGCCCTCAAGACGGGCAAGACGAAATCTATCCTCTCTTACGGGAAGCTGGGGGCGGAAGTCGCGGGGACAAAGGGCCTCTCTATTTATTTCCCTGCGGAATACATCAACCCGGCCTATCGCCACCTGGACTTTGCGATCGATGCGCAATGGGCGATCTTTCTGGAGAGGTATCTCGGATGAATACAACAGACCGCTGGGACAGCCTGATTCAATACTGGACGGAGCAGATCTGGCCGGATGCGGACTGGCGACTGATCAAATGCCAGGTCCGCCGGGAAAGCGCCTTCGATTCCCATGCCGTTTCTCCCTGCGGGGCCATTGGCCTGATGCAAATCATGCCGGCGACGGGCCAGTATCTCGGCGTCTCCCGGGATAAGCTCTTCGCGCCGGAGACCAACCTCAAGACCGGGATCGCCTACCTGAAACAGCAGTACGACCGTTTCCCAGAGATCCCCGACAAGCAGGAGCGTCTGAAATTTGCCCTCGCTTCCTACAACGGCGGCCGTGGTTACATCAACCGGGCCATCTCCCTGGCGCGAAAGGAAGACGCCCACTGGCAGACCTGGGACGGGGTGAAACAATATCTCAAAAGTGAAGATTGTTCCGTGAGCGGCAAACATCCCGACCACCGGCAGATCATCACCTATGTGGACATGATCTGGACGGATTATCTCAACGGAGTGAATAAACCATGACCGACAGCCCCGAAGGCGGATTCTCCATGTACGCCCAGCTTCTCCTGGAGAGCATCACAAAACTCTCCTGCCAGACGGAGGAACTGAAGAAGCAGTATGCCGCCCTGGACAAGTCCATCTGTCTCTTGAAGCAGGCCTACGAGGTGAACCTGTTGGCCGACCGCCAGGCCATGAATGACCTGATCACCCAGGTAAAGCGAATCTCCGACATCGTCGAGGAGCTTTCCTGCCGGGAGCACGCGGAGAAGATCGGGAATTTCCAGGAGCGGATCGGCACTCTGGAGGCCAATATCACGCCATCCATGTGGGCCTCCCGCTTCATCGGCCAGTTCTTCCAAAAGACCGGCTGGATGTTCGGGGCCATGATTGTCGGCACAATCGGCTACATCCTCTACATCGTCGCCGTAACGGTGCTTCGGTATCGGTAAGTGAGATGCACACGATTGCATGAAAAAGATTTTACCCGTTCTTCTGCAGACAGACGGGGGACGGCATTCTCAAACGAAAGGAGGTGAAAGCGAATGACGAAGAAGGGAAGATTTGCAGGTGCTCGGAAGCAGGAACTCGTTGATTCCGTTGCCGAGAAGGCCGGCATCACCAAGGAGAACGCCAAGATGGCCATCAAGTCTGTTCAGGACAGTCTCCTTGATCTTCTGGAGCAAAGTGGGCGGATTCAGCTCGCGAAATTCGGTATTTTCGCGATGAAAAAAACCGCTGCGCGCATGGGTCGCAACCCTGCAACGGGACAGCCTATCAAGATTCCGGCGGGCTACCGGATCGGCTTCAAGGTCTCCAAGACCTGGAAGGACAGCATGATGCTGCGGAAGCGGGCACAGGAAGAGAAGGCGGCCAAACCTTCCACGACCGATGCTCGGGCGACCAGGCCTGCCGCAAAGTCCAAGGCGAAACCGGCGGCCAGGAAGAACTGGAAGAAACGTTGATGAAAGAAAAAACGATGGATACCGCAGCCAGGGAGAAAGGAAAGACCTCGACATTACCGGTTTCGGAATCGACCAATTCGATGCCGGTCTCCAAAGTCCTCTTTTCTCCAAAAGGTGGTATCTCCAAAGAACTGGTCAGGCTGACGCAGGCGGCTGCGAAGGAAATCTCCGTGGCCGCCTACGCCTTCTCCTCGAAGTATCTGGGCAACGCCCTGGTCAAGGCAATCAAACGAGGCGTCGAGGTCCGTCTGATCCTGGACATGGACAACGCGCGGAAATCCTATTCCATCGACGAATGGCTGATCGAAAACAGTATCGACGTCCGGTTCATCAAGCTGAAGAGGGGCTGCATGCACCACAAGATTCTGATCGTTGACAGTCTCCGCCTCATGACCGGCAGCTACAACTTCACCAACGATTCAGAGTTCCGCAACCACGAGGCTGCCATCTTCACGGACGACGGCAATCTCATCGCCTCTTTCATCGCCGAGTTTGAGCGCCTCTGGTCTCTTGCCGTACCCGTCGCCGTTTCCGGGGGGAAGGGGTAGGGGATAGGGGGAACAAACTTTTTCAATCAAGGGCGATTTTGAGGCAATTTTCATCAAAAACCCGCATATTTTGAGGTCTTTTTATGGTTCATGTCATTCCGAAAAGCGGTTTTGCTAATACCTATCTGATCGAGGAGGACGACGGCCTGATTGCTGTGGATGTGGGCAGCATCGGAGCGGCTCAGGAGGTTGCAACATACTGTACCGGGATATTGAAGAGGTCTCTTGAAGGCTTCCGTTTCATCTTCGCCACGCACTTTCACATCGATCATATCGGCGGGATCGGCACCCTCCTGAAAGAGTGTTCCACGGAAACGCGGGTGCTGTTTGATCTTCACGCGAAGGGATACATCAAGGGGCGGGAAAACCTTGCACCCATGAAAAACTGGTTGAGCGGTCTCATTCCCACGATCCGTGAAAATTATACCCGCATTGGAAATCTGTCGCACATCGTCTTCGAATCCCTTGCCGGTGTTCCCTTGCCCGTTTTCAAGGACAATGGGCGTCTTTCGTATACAGACCGGGTCTCCTACATCGACATGCAGGGCGCTCTGCTGAGTCGAATTGGATTCTCGGACTGGGAAGCAGTTCCCACGCCTGGCCATACGCCGGATTCCATCTCTCTGTACAACGAAAAAACACAGGAACTCATCTGCGGCGATCTCATCTTGGGCAGGCATGACGGAATGGGCTATCTTAACCGCTTTTGCTGGGACGAAGGTCTGACAAGCGATTGCTTCGCGATCCTGAACAACACCCTCTGTGTCAGGACGATTTATCCGGGCCACGGCGAGGTTATCCGGGATAACGTGAACGCCTTCGCAAAGGTGATTCCCTTTGAGGAGAAAGGAGGTAAATAATCGTGGGCGGTTTTCCTGAATTCGAACGGATCAAGCGCATCACGTCCACCCCCGGCATGAAGCTGATCGTCATGTCCGACATGCACCGGGGGGACGGTTCCGGCGCTGACGACTTTGCGCAGAACTCCCTGATCTACCGCTGCGCTCTGGAATACTACCTCGAAAATGGTTTCACCTATATCGAGCTGGGCGATGCCGAGGAGCTTTGGGAGAACGACAACTTCGACCAGATCTACATCACCCACACGCCGGTCTATGAACTTCTGGCGAAATTCCATGACCCCGATCCCGAAAAGACTCGTTACATCAAGGTATGGGGGAATCATGACCTCTACTGGAAGGATCACCAGGACATCTACCAGTCTCTCTTTCCGGCGATACAGATCTACGAGGCCTTAATCCTGAATGATACCATCCTCATAATCCACGGCCACCAGGCCGACCCCATGTGCAGCGGCCCCGTCGCTGCTGTGAGCCAGTTCTTTGTCAACCACATCTGGGCGGATCTGCAACGGACCGGCATAAAAGACCCGACCCGCGCCGCCACGAATCCTGGCCTCTGCAACGAAGTGGACGAACGCCTCCATAAATGGGCGACTAACAATGATCGGGGTATCACTGCAATCATCGCCGGCCATACACACCGGGCGGTCTTCGAGAATCTTTCATTGACGGAGATGCGCCTGCAGGCACTCAGACTCAAGGCTGAGCAAGCGGCACCTTTCCAAGACCACCGTGATCGCCGGTATTACAATACAGGTTCATGTGTTCATCCTCTCGGCATCACTGGGATCGAGATTATCCTTGAGAACTTTCCACACCTCAGACTGATCGAATGGAGCCAGGCAACGGAAAGCAACAAGGTGACCATTAAAAGGGATGCCTTGAAAGAAGATGTTATGATATAGACTCAAGATAAACAAGAATGCGGGATTCTGGACATATAGTTGAAGATTGGGTAATAATGGTAAGGGGACAGGGCGGCATTGCAAAAAAGGGAATGCTGTCCTTCTAATCGGAAACAATAATGGAGATAAAAAGAAATCGAGAAACGGATGAAGTTATCAACCGTGCGATTCAGCTTGGTTTTGTTCGACTTCGCATGCACAATATTGAGCGCGGCGGTATTATCGGCTTGGAAAAGCAGGAGTATGATACGCTCATACAGAAAGGAGAACTGTCAGGCAATATCTTCAATAAAGAGCTATACAACGATGAGCCCCTGATAGAAGGGTTGCATTTTACCTGCTGGGATGAAGCGCAGGAAGATGAATGTCTCGTTGATTGGGAGCCGCCATCAACAATACAGCCATTTCTGAAACACTCTCACCTTAGTTATTATCGTGAATCTCCGACACCGGAATTGAAACTTGTTGTCAAAGAAAGCATTTTTGATATTCTCTTGGAGATAATCGAAGATGTTGATCGCCAATGTTTGCCATTATTGTCTGATATTGATGTACGCAAATCACCCTTCGATTTGTCCCGAAGGTTTAAAGATCGGTTGATGGATGTCAATTCCGTCTGTGGCCGAATTGCTACGTGTGATTGGCCCGGATGTGGCGATCCGTTTTGCGGTTCAGAATTTGCGTGGGTGGAAAATGGCATCTGCCTTGTGTATATGTTTGCCAGTGGTGCCGGACTTGGCAGCGTACACCTTTTCCCTTTTAGGACGTTGTAGCGCTACACCCGGCTCAGGATAGGGCGCCGCCAGCCATTTCCACTGTCCCATGGACTATCATTGCCCTTGCTGTTCTTGAAGCGGTGATTACTTCACTCCAGATTTCCCATCCCTCACCTTTTTGCCCGTTTTGCCGCAAGATACCAGGAATTGATGTAACCGTCTGCCAAGGTCTTGGGGTTCACGGCAATATATTCCATGAACCACTCAAGCAATCCATCCCAGTCTTTCAAATCACCGGCCTTATGAAGCCGCCATCCGAGTTCCTCAAGAAGCCAGTTTGATTTGGCGCTGTTACGGAGCTGGGAAGTGCAAACCCAATTTGATTCTTCATCCAGTCCGCCGCGAGATATGGGAATAATGTGGTCAATAGTGGGTAGCAAGTGCCAGTACGCCAAGTGGCACTCCGACATTTTCCAATTCTTATGGAATGGAAGCTCCTCCGGCATAACTGAAGACATAATTCTAAGGACAGGAGGAAATACCAACCTTTCTCCCGAGTAACGATCAACGAAACCATCTCGAAGGAATATTTTTATCTTTTCGCACTCTCGATAAGCTCTTCCTTTTTTCTCCATCGGTTTGAAGGGGTAATTCTCAGAAATTATCGCCTTCGCCTCCGAGATCATTCCTGCTCTCAACATTTTAAAAGCCTTGGCGATGATCTCGGTTTTGGTTGTCATTGTCTCATTTTCCACAAAAAGGTTTATCCAGAGATGGGTGTGTCTGTGATCGGAACGCCGTTATCATCAAACAGCATTTGATCAAGCACTTCGGCAATCCGAACAACCTCTCCGATGATTCGGTTCACCAAAGGTGATTCTCCTTGCTTTGCTGCATTGAGAATCTCGATCCAGGGTTCATGAGAGATGCTCCAATCATAATATGGTGGTTCAAAATCCCGATACCAGGGCCACCACAAACTCTTTCCTCCATGTCCCAGCTTATCAGCCATCCCTCTAATATCAGATATATTTTTTGCTTCCTCATCGTCTCTGGCATCCTTCGATACGCCATACGCAAAAACACGACCCTGGGCGCCATCAAATTCAAAAGTAATTTTATACTTTTTCCAAGAGTCCCTTTTAAAAGAAAAGCTTTGGTATCTTGCGCCTCCGAAGTTATCTATACACCAGTCCAGTGTGATATTTGTGGGACATTTTTGATGGAGAATACCCCTTAAATCATTCAAGAGTTTCTCCTTGATATCGGTTTGGATTTGAGAAACCGCAAGCGCTATCTCCAGATTCTTCGGATCTTCGAGGATATACGCCTTAATCATATCCTTTTCATACATTGCCATGCCCCCCTCAAATTGTATCCTCAGATAGTCTTCAAAATCCTGTAAGAAACAGCGTACCCGTTCCGAACGACAATCCTTTTTGAATCTATTCACGCAAGTAATGAATTCACGGTAGGAAAGGATTTTCAGATGCCCGCTGCTTGTAAGCGCCTCTCGTTCTTTTTCCGCAACGCTGTCTTCTGACGGTGGCTCGCCTGTCCCGGATAGATAGATGAGAAGATATCGGTTTTCCCCATATCGTTTCAACAATTGTTTATTGTAATCTGAAATTTGATCGATCTGATCACATGCCCATGGTTTATTTTCAATGGCGAGGCCAATATTACCAATATTCAGTTCGATATCGATCCGGCGTTGTGATGTTTCAATCAAATCCGTGGCTTTTTCCAGCGTCAATGTGGCCTTTACCGTTCCATTCAAGTTATCCTCAAAGGCTTCCAGAAACTTTCGCATGGGTTTATCATCTTGTTCTTTGCCCTCAGTTCGGCCAATCATATCCAAAAAAATACGCAAGAATACATTACCCTGCCCATGCGATGCCTTCGGGTCCAGGAAGAAAGCGATGATCTCGGACAATTTATTCTCATTGGGACCGATGAAATCAAACAGGTTGAAACGAGGTGCCAGCGAAGATTCATACAACCTCATAAAATGAGCATAACTATCGCATTTTGCCTGTAGCGTAGAAAAAAAATGTTCAATTTCTGTTTTCTTGTTTGTCGTCTCTGTCATCACCGCTTTCCCCTTAACTTATCGGCATAGCTTGCATCGTCAGATTAGCATATGATGTATCGAATGAAAACCAAATACCATCTATGTCATATTCTTTCGGGTTCATCCTACTCCGCCCACGAATTCATATGGACTTCGACGGCCTGAACCTCCTTGAGGACATTTGCATCCACCGTTACCGGCAGATCAATATTGAAAACGCCGTCCGTGACGATCAGGAGCTGCCGGTTCCGCAAGTCTCGCCACAAGATATTCGGCGGTTTGAAACCTTCGCCGGACAGGACAAAACGGAGCGTGGAACTCCTGGGGTTGCCGCGCTCATAGACAATTCCCTGCTTATTACAGCTATCGCTGTCTTGTCGTTGAAAGGCATAAGAAGCGGTATGGACCTCATTGCCTGTCCTGTCTTTAAAAGTCAGGGTGAGCGACATTGCGTTGTCTGATGCAGGCAGATTGATCAGGGACTTCCGCCTGCCGGCATTACGGGTGAGTAAATCAGGATGTCGATTTTCCAGGATCATGCAGTTTTCCGCTATGCCCGCCCTGATCCGGCTTTGAGGAGAAAAACAAATAACTGTGCCATTTCTGAGATGCTTTTTATTGATTCCTTGGCTGAATGAGAGAATATCGGCCAGTTTGAGTTCTTGCCTCGCCACTTGCTCCATTACAGAGCGCAACTCATGTAGAAAAGCTTGGTCCCAGCGGATCTTCAGGGATATGCCCAGGGTTGCCTTGCCCGTGGCTGATCGACGGATTTGATTTGAGGTGCGCCGACTTCGATCGTATAGGCAGCCTGTGGGTATTTGGAGATGATTTTCTCCAGCAAGGCGGCGCCGGAGCGCTTTTCCTCCATCCTGCCGGTCGCCTCATTAAAAAGTGTTTCCCCTTCTACATTACGGACGGCGATGTTCAGGAAAGCGAGTTTTCGTCTCAACTTCGTGACGACGACATACGCCTCTATGGTGACGACAATATGCCCGTCCTGGTCATGTTCTTCAGAAACGATCCGGGTGTCTCTGACATAACCGCCGCTGTAACCGAGAATCTCGTCTTTCAGAATTGTATTATTCGTCACACGGGTGTCTGCCGTTACATAAATCCCAATGACATGTTCCACGGCATTTCTGATGGCGTTCAGCTTGGCTGCGTCCGCATCAGCGCCAATTCCTGTGACAATGACCTTCATCGTCTTTTCCAGTTCCTCAGCATCAGCCGAGAAGGGTGAAAAACAGAAGATCATACCGGCAAGTACACAAAGGACAATCTTACCAGCCATTGCGATGGCGCCGGATCTCTCTATCCGGCGGTCATTCATCCAGTATCTCCCGGCATCTTTTCAACTCCAAAACCCTCTTCTTGACGAGCTCCATCCGGTCGCTGTCGCCGACAATCAACCACATCGTTCCCTCTCTGCTGTTGACGATCAGGTCCGACAATTTTGACTCCGCATCCCGGAACTTCAACCAGGACGCTTGCGAAGCCTTCAACACCTTCTGGCCGTTCGCATCCAGGCGCTTCATAAGATTTTTGTATTGTAGATTCAATTCTTTATCCCACAGGCCGTAAGCATTGCCATAGCAATTTCGCTGACCCGCCGTGGAGTCGTCCTGTGCCACGCAATTCGCAAACCAAACATCAATGGGATGCTTGGAGTCTTGTGCTGTTGCATGCCCAGCAAGAATCGTGAAAAATAAGAACACTGCAAATAAGATAGCTGATTTGTTACTGCTCATTGACCATTCCTCCTTTTCTTGTTTCCTTTTTGTCAAAGGTAAGGTTCATTCGGATACGGCACCTTGCCTCTACTTCATAAATGTTTACAATTCATTGCATGTCTCCGCAATGATCCCGGATCGCGTCTATGAAACCCATCAGCAAGAGAAAGAGCCGTCTGCTGCATGAGATTGACGCCGAGATCAAATGCTTCGCGAATGGTCACTGTTTCCTTTCCGGCCGGAAACAATTGATCCAATGAGTGTGTCGTAAGCACATCCGCATATTTCCTGAGCTCAGAAATTCCGAATGTTGCGTTATCAGCAGGCAATTTCCCTTCCCAGGCAAAGGGCGTGGTGCCGACGGCCACGACGGGCGCGTTGATGCCACGGCATATTTTGGCGGTCAATGGCGCCGTCATCGTGCCTGTAAGCCAGCCCATCCCGGCCATGATAATGATCAGATCTGCATCCTGGAGCGATGTGACGATCGCTTTTTCATATGACTGAAAGATTCGGGAAATCATCAAGGCAAGCCCTTCATCTCTGTAGGATGCACATGATGACATCTGTTCAATCTCCTGGAGGAATATCCTGTTTGCGCCTTCAGCCCTTTCCATGTCGGACCTTTCGCGGCTGATCAACAGGCAGTCGGACGCATTGAAGTGCCTGCCCATCAATCCCTCGACGGCACGGCAGCCTGCACTCCCCACACCAACCAGTTTGATTGCCGGCAATGCTTCGTGTTTCTTGACAAGATCATACAGATAGCGGACGCCGGCAACGGCTGAAGATCCTGCAAAGAGAAGGGCACCCATCCCTATGATACCTTTTGTGAAATTCCTGCGATCCATTTTTTCACCATGATTATTTCAAATCGGTAACAACGCCTCGATCATCTGCAGCCAATGCGCACCACCTGCCGGAAATCAAATCGTTATTCCCAGTCAAACTTTGTACTGACGCTGCCGTCCTCTCGCGTTGTCTTTTTCTGAACGGACGGCAGACGCTGTTCCCGAAAGGCCAAGGGGAGATTTCTATTCATTCGGTCCTTCACTTCATGGATGAACCTTATGGTACGGTCGATGGAGTCGCGGTGAGCAAGATCAAGCTGAAGGACAAATTTTGTCTTGGGCAGGGGCAGCTTGGACATGTCGTCAATCAGAATGCAGGGAATGTCGTCATAACAACCGTCGCAGCAGTTTACATAGTAGCGCCATGTTTCCGCACCAAGCAGGCGGCGATCCACAATATGGATGAAGCTGCCGACGGCCAGAATATCAGGCGCGGTATCTTCGTTGTACCAGATGCGGCACCCCAGGTCATTTGCGCAGCGACCCAGGGCAGTCTTCAAATGATCGTTTTCGGATTCGCAAAAGATGGTGTTGCGCCAGGCCATGCCCGTCTCGCCTGGAACGGTCGAAGACATATTCTCAATGCTTGATGATGCTTGCGCCGCTGCCAAATCTTTCCCTAAACCCATGCCAACGCCTGTGATCAAGGCTGATTTCAGAAAGTCGCGTCTCGATTTCATACGGTATGTCCTTTTTGAAAAACTGTGGTATTTCTTATTTTGGCTTTTGATTATCACGATGTTTTTATCCGAACAACCGTCAAACGACAACTGTCTGTCGCGAAAAAAAGAAAAAGATGCTATAAACACCTCGGATTGATTTTCCGGAGGGATAAATTATGGCGCAGGCAGTGGAAACACCGGGCAGTATGCAGAAAAAACTGGCCCGGCTTGGTAGGATGTTGCGGGCCTTCATGGAACGAGAGAAGGTTTCTTCGTCGGCCTTGTCGGAATCATTGCAAACAACGGTCCGCACGATCCAGCGTGACATCCTGTTTCTCAAAACGGCGGGATTCCCGGTCAAGGAAACGGCCAGGGGGATGTATTCCCTGGACAAAAGCCTACTCAAGCACTTTGAGGTCTACGACGATACTGAACTGGCCCTGGTGGTCGCCCTGAAAAACCTTGTCCTCCAGCTTGGCCGACCTTTTCAAAATGCTGCCGATGGTCTTTTCAATCGCCTCTACGATGTAGTCATGGCGGAACCGGTCTTTGTCAAGATCGATGAATCCATCCCCCTGGACAGCCACCTCTTGAGTCGGATCGTCAAGGCCATCTGCATGAAGAAGCAGGGCCATTTTCAGTATACGGTCTTTTCACCCTACGAAGTCATTGTTGAACCTTACAAGGTCGTTTACTTTGACGGCTTCTGGTATCTGGTGGGCAGGGACGTCCGTGACGGGGAGCTGAAACGCTATGCCTTGGACAAGATCAAGGATTTCAAGGCTACCAAAACCTGCTTCAAATGCATTCCCGCCATGCTGGACGGCGACTTGAAAAAAAGCGCCAATATCTGGTTCACCGGGGAAAGAACCATCGAGATTCTCATCCTGGTCGATCAATCCTGCGCCGACTATTTCAAACGGCGTAAGGTATTTCCCACTCAGGAGATAAGAGAAGAAAAATCGGACGGTTCATTGATCGTCTCTTTCTTAGTCGGTAATTACGAAGAAATCAGGAACATTCTGAAGACGTGGCTGCCTAACGTGAAGATTATGGCACCGGAGGGTTTGAAAGAGGAGTTCATGAAAGCGATGAAGGGCTGGCTGAGGTGGCAGAAAGAAATGTAGGTCGTCAGCAGTATCATGAATTATCGCCACCACGCTGAATTCTTATCCATCCACAGTTTGCTTCCTGGAATTGCATAGGATTCGAACCTTGAGGGCCTGCATACTTTTGCCGAAAAATCCTCCGCCAAGTGAAGAATAGGACCGGGAAACGGAATTGGAACCTTCAATCTTTTTGTTTCTCGATAAAAACCGCCCTCCTGCCTGAATTCTCCATCCTCTTCATACCATTCGGACTCCTCAACCCATGTGCTGAAGGTCTTGAAGTGATAGGGCATGACATATGCCTCTTGCCGCCAGTAGTAAAGGCGCTCGAAGTAAATTTCATGGAGGCATGCTTCCCATTTTTTTATTCGATAAATGTCTTCCTGCTCTCTTTCATGCAAAAATGTCTTCGGCTTGTCGTCTGTTAATATCCAGATGACATAGATACCGAGATTTGCATGGCGTTCCGTTCTCTGAATAATGTAATCAATATCAATTCGATTTCTTTGAATTTCTATCGCTACGGGGGTTTTGCCAACATAAAGACTAACGTCGGGTCGCACCCCTTTCAAATTTCTTTCAATATCGCATTTTGAGCAGTTGGTGTGGGCGGACAACGCTAAATAGATTTCTCTTTTGATCCTGTAATGGATTTGTGATTCCCCCGCGCCGTATTGACAATCGTATGGGGGTTTATGGGCAAAGTGATGTTCTCGAATTTCCCCCTTTTTAAGAATTGCTTCACCCGCGCAGTAGGGGCAATGGAATGGTCCTTCCTCCTTTACTGTTTCAAATGCTATGCATCTTGATTGATCTGGTCTGAGTGCAACAAGCATTGGCGTCTCGACTTTATTCGCTGGATTTCAGAAATACTTGCAAATCACAATGTAAATCTATCTGTTCCGAACTGGTAAAAGTTAATTCTTATAGCAGTTTGCCCAGTTCTGCCAATATGGCCCACAAGCCACTGCCGGCAGCACCTTGAATTATTGCGGTCACAGTCTCTATCGCGCCGGAGATGATCCCTTTGTTTTTCCTGGTCGAATTTACCTGATTTTCCAAAGTTATAATTTGAAAGTCAAGGTCCCTCCGGTCTTCCGGACTCAGAGAAAGAGTAGCAGATTCTTCTCTTAGCTTTTGTACCAATTTTTCAAATGTGGCATTCTCATCATTCTTGAGCGTGAATATTTGTGAACTATTTTGGTTCCCTTGCTGAATCTGGGAGTTTATCATTTTTTCAATCGTTATTTTATTCTCAATTGTTGGATTTTTCGAATCAGGGGAATATTCATTCTGCCACATGCTTATTCTCGGACCGGGCTTGAATCTTGCCCTTACGCCGAGACCCGGCTCAAAATCGGTATAGCCTGCCTTTGCAAGCTCATTGACCACCGCTTCAAACTCATCATTAGTGAGTTCTTTCGGTATTCTATGTGAAATGTCCATAAGCAACGTGAGCTTTCCATCGGCATGCTTTTGGGTCACTACTTCATAAAGCAATATTTTGAGATCCTCCATTCTGCTCTGGTTCAATGCGTTCTCGTTCATGTTTTCTCCCCTGTGAATTGTAAGGATGTTGATTTAGATGGCTATTCTAAGCTCATAAGATCGCCCCTTCTTGGTTCTCGTTATTCGGTCGAACTTCTCGGCGAAATAAAGGGCGTAATAGACATCTTCCCGCGCTATGGGCCGATTGTAATCATAAAGAGTCGCCCAATCCACGGATTCGACTTGTTTGGCGATTTCTGATTGCAAGATGCCGGGATTGGACTTAATGATGGGCAACAAAATGGAGAGGAGTTTTTCAAATACGGGATCTCGTCTTACAAAGGCCTCGTATTCTCTGGTCGCTTTCTCCAATTCAATGATGTCGTCAGACTGTTTCCAAGACTCCACGCATTTGAGATATTCCATCCTGGCAGCTAAAAAGTCTCCCCGTTTTTCAGCCTGTTTAGCCCAGTTCAAATGCAACATCGCGTCTTCGTTTCTTGACATGTCCACCTCCTTTTAATTTTTCATCGGAAAAGAAAAGATCACCGCATCTTTAATTCAACCCTGCAAGAACAGTCAGGCCACTCGCAGGGCGGATAATGGGTTTCCCAAAATGGATCGTCATATCTGAATATTTTGCCGTGCAATTTGCGGCATTCTTCCGGCATCCCATCACGATGGTCAACGATAAGTCGCCAAAGGGGATACATATCCTTCAATTCCAGCATTTGATTTCGATGTCCGATGCCATAGGCTGTCATGGTGACTTTTCTTGCAAATGCCGCGCACATTTCCCCGTGGTCTGCCTCATTTGATGTTTCTTTCTCTTTGATAAGACGGGATCTTAATGTATCTGCAAGCGCTTTTGAATCGGCGTCACCAACGGACGCTATAAGGCTCGTTATGATGTCCGACTTCTTCCTACCGGGCGACCTCTTATTTTCTCCAGAATGCTGCTTATAAAGAACTCTGATTTCTGAGATTGTCAAACGACTCAGAAGATCTGAAAGGCCGCTGCATTTGATCAGCTCCGTCTCTTTTTTAATCCTGTCTTCGTCACGCTTGAACACATAATCTTTATATGCGGGCCAGCTCCACGTTCCTTCCGGGAGATGCCGCATCACTGCTTGCGTCTCCCGTCGCGGATCTCCCGACGTGAATGCAATCAATAATTCAGGCAGCAAGGTTTTGAGATAATCCTCGCGGGCCTTAATGTTCTTGACGACTTTCCAAAAGGCCGGTTCGAAATAAGTGCGTTCCTCTTCTGCTTGGTCCCTTATTTCCTCCTCCGAAAATTCCCTGACCTCGATAGACGCTTTCAAGGTCATCCCTTGTGCTTCTATGATTCCGGCCTCTTCCCTGTGGATTACCCTGCCACGCTGACCAGCGGCGATGTTGCTCTCTTGTTTACGTTGCGGAGGTATTCGATTGCTGTTTTGGTCTTTCCGATTATTACGCTTGAACAGAGAGAATATATGATCCAAAATGCCCATAATATGTGCCTCAGGTGGATTTGTTGAGCTTCATATCTTCCGACCACCACCCCCTTGAAGAAGCTGCCTTTTCTCCCAAGCCTTGCACAGCGCCCGGTATATCTTCATAAATTCCCGGCGGCCTTCCCGGTCGTAAGCGCCGCTTTCCGCCCACCGGATGCTTCGTTGATAGGCAAACAGACAGGCGCGAAGATCTTCAAAAGAGCCATGCCACCGACCTCGCTTTTTGAAGGATTGAACCTTAATCCAATGCTCCTGCGTGTTCTGCTGAACATACCAGACCTCTTCGGCGTACCGATAGCCATCGATGGTCAGGGCATATTCGATGAGATCGTCATAATCGCTCGCCGCAGGGGCCGGTGCTGTGTACATCTTGGCCATAAAATCATCCGTCATGAGATAATTCCCGTTCCATTGTTGTTATCTTGTGATAAGTTAAACCCGTGCGGGTGACAGCAGGAAATTATCGGTGCGCCTGCGGCGGGTTCCCGAAGGGGTTCCTGGTATGGAGGGACAGCCGGCCTCCCACCCGCATCTATTTTGATCGTGGTTCCCATCCGAATTTTACCGTTCGAGTTCTTCTGAATTTCCCCACGCCTTTGCCAAGGTCACGCGGAAAAGCTTGTCCAGTTTGTCGCTGTTTACTGAGCGCTTTTGATGAATGGTACTGTTATTTTCCCAACGATCAAGTTCCCCCTCAATAAAGCGGCTGAGAACCTCGATGCGGGGTCCACGGTCCAGTTCAACCCCAGCGCGCTTGACCGCCAGGAGATTGGCGATCTCCTTTGCTACTGATGATTTCAACGGTAGTTTGTCCACCAGGATGTTGAAATCCGTGGGGACGACTCCCCAACCTCGCTCAATCCAGTTCATCGCCAGGATGGGGCGCAGGACGTAGAAGTATTTCTTGATCCACACCACTTCGCCCTTAAGATATTCCCGGTAATTTCCCTGTGCCATGTGAAGATAATGATAGAGACATATAATGGACCCCGAAATTTGGACAGTGTGTTAAGTTACACTTGGGAGCAAAAAAGAGGAGGACCAAGTGGATAATTTAAGGAGGAAGCACACGCCGTCATTTAAGGCTAAAGTTGCCTTGGAAGCGATCCGGGAGCAGAAGACATCGGCGGAGTTGGCCAGTCAGTATCAGGTTCATCCCGGTCAGATTCGTAACTGGAAGGCAACGGCTACCAAGGGGCTCATTGATCTTTTTACGGATAAGAGAAAGAGCAGGGATCAAGATCGGGAGGATCTGATCCAGGAGCTTTATCGACAGCTTGGCCAGTTGAATGCTGATCTCAACTGGCTTAAAAAAAAATCTGGCATTAAGACATAAAGAAAAGTTGTTGCTCATTGACAAGTTGAATAGTGAGTTATCCATCAGCCACCAAGCGGAGCTTCTTGGTATATCGCGGTCCAGCATTTACTATGAACCCGTAGTGGATGAATATGATTTACTCCTGAAGCGCCTGATTGACGAGCAATACACCCTGGTGCCGTTTTTTGGTTCCCGTAGGATGAAGGTGTCTCTGCGGCGCAAAGGGTATGAGGTCAACAGAAAGCACGTTCAACGGCTGATGAGGGAGATGGGGCTGGAGGCGATTTACCCAAAGCCCAACTTGAGTCAAGCGCATCCGGAACATAAGATTTACCCTTATCTTTTGAGAAACGTTTCCATAGAGAGAAAGGATCAGGTATGGGCTTCCGACATAA
>Ga0208459_1001142_pt1 | contig 26018 bp, 21 predicted proteins | sample AD_UKC087_MetaG_FD_184433 | JGI IMG/M metagenome (GOLD analysis project Ga0208459, IMG submission 184433) | Active sludge microbial communities of municipal wastewater-treating anaerobic digesters from USA - AD_UKC087_MetaG (SPAdes) (version 2) | ecosystem: Engineered > Bioreactor > Anaerobic >... | reverse complement strand
CAAGAAATAGTTAATGATATAATTTTTTATTATTTTTGAATTCGCGTTGGTCGGTTGGCCGAGTGGCTAGGCATCGGTCTGCAAAACCGGGTACGGCGGTTCGAATCCGCCACCGACCTCAACCCCACTAAAACCCCTTGATTTTCAATGGGGTTTTTTTGTTGTGGGACAAATATTGGGACGGATGGGACAAATATCCAAAGTAATTATTTACTTTTTACGACTGTGTAATCCCTTTTTAAGTAACAATTTACTTTTTTGACTTTTTTTGTGATTGTTGAATTTCTTCCTCTTTTTCTCCTTGCTTTAAAATATCATCTACACCTGTCATATTGAGTTTTTTCATAAGCTCTTGGCGATTATCAATAAAACTATTGTCTGTTATGTTCTCAGTTTCGTCCTGCTTTTGTCCCTTGTGATATTTTATTGCTGCGCTGGTTAGGTCTATTAAATCAGCATTTCTTTTTTCGAGCTTCTGAATAATTTCATTTAAAGCAAAAACTGTCTTTACCGCTTCACTGTGATTATGCTCCAATTCATGAACCTTCTTCCGGAGTTCTTCCGCTTCATCTTCATCAGTTAAAAACATTGCACCCTTGCCAAGAAACAGGTAGTTGGGGTTAACGTTTAAATTTTCAATCATGCTGATTATTGCTTTTGTGGATACAAGGCTATCTCCATCTAATATGCTGTGCAATTGGGATGTTGTCGTATATCTCATTGATTTCGCAATGTTGGTTGTTTTCATCCCTTGTCCTTCCAGAGTCCTGAGAATCCGGGCAAAGTTCTGCTTTAAATCAATTGCTGACATAATGGTAATATTTTACTTCAAAATTAATAATAAATCACTTTTCTAAGGTAAAAAATTACTTTAAGTTTGTATTTTAATATTGACACAAAGCATAAAAATTGGGACATAAATCTGGTATTTTTAACCGAACAAATTGATAAACAATCCTTATTTTAATGCTTCGCTTACGGAATTAATATAACATTTAAATGGCAATCAAGAAAAGTGAACTCTATTCTTCTCTCTGGAAGAGCTGTGATGAATTACGTGGAAGCATGGATGCTTCACAATACAAAGATTATGTGCTGGTATTGTTATTTGTTAAGTACGTATCTGACAAGTATGAGGGAAGGGATGATGCGTTGATTGAAATACCAAAAGGTGGAAGTTTCCGTGACATGGTTGCTTTAAAAGGGCAGAAGGATATTGGCGATGGAATCAACACAATCATAGCAAATCTTGCCGAAGCGAACGAACTGAAGGGTGTTATTGATGTCGCTGATTTTGATGACGATGACAAACTCGGCAAAGGAAAAGACAAACAAGACCGGCTCTCAAACCTGATAAGCATTTTTGAACACCCCAGCCTTAACTTCAGCAAGAACAGGGCAGAGGGTGATGACCTTCTGGGTGATGCTTACGAGTACCTGATGAGAAATTTTGCCACTGAATCAGGAAAAAGCAAAGGGCAGTTTTATACCCCTGCTGAAGTATCACGGGTCATGGCAAAAGTTATTGGCATCAGCAAAGCTAAAAGCCAAGACCAGACTATCTATGACATGACGTGCGGAAGCGGCTCTTTACTTCTTAAAGCTGCCAGTGAAACAGTCCGTGGTATAAGTATATATGGGCAGGAAATGGACAATGCGACTGCGGCTTTGGCAAAAATGAACATGTATCTTCATGATACTCCTTCAGCTATGATTTGGCAGGATAACACCTTATCGAAACCATATTTTAAAAATCCGGACGGGAAATTAAAAACGTTTGATTTCTGCGTAGCCAATCCACCTTTTTCCACAAAAGCATGGAGTAATGGATTTGACCCGGCAAATGATGAATATGAAAGGTTTGCTGATGGCATACCACCAAAAAAGAACGGTGATTATGCCTTTTTACTGCACATGATACGTTCAATGAAAAGCACCGGGAAAGGAGCTATCATCCTTCCACACGGTGTTCTTTTCCGGGGTGGTGCTGAAGCTGAAATACGTAAAAACATAATTAAAAAGGGGTACATAAAAGGTATTATTGGTTTGCCGACCAACCTTTTTTACGGCACAGGTATCCCTGCCTGTATAATTGTTCTGGACAAAGAAAACGCTGCCAACCGAAAAGGAATCTTCATGATTGATGCAAGCAAAGGATTCATGAAAGACGGCAACAAGAACCGGCTGAGGGAACAGGATATTCATAAAATCGTTGACGTATTCAACAACCAGTTGGAGATTCCCAAATACAGCCGCATGGTTTCTTATTATGAAATCAGCGACCCGAAAAATGATTTCAATCTTAACATTCCAAGATATATTGACAGTCAGGAAGAGGAAGATATTCATAATATCGAAGCACATCTTCATGGCGGAATTCCGGAAAAAGATGTGAATGACCTTGACAGCTACTGGCAGGCATTTCCATCGCTGAAAAAAGAACTTTTTAAAGCGGGAACACGAGATGGATTTTATGATTTAAAGGTTGAACCTTCTCTGATAAAAAAGACAATATTCGAGCATCCTGATTTTAAGTCTTATTCAGAAAAGGTCGAAGATGTTCTGAATTCATGGGGAGATAAGCACCTGCCTTATCTGAATAAAATAGATGCAGGTGTGAAGCCGAAAGAAACCATCTGGTATCTGGCAGAAGACTTGCTGCAGAAGTTTTCAGACATTCCTTTGATTGACAAATATGATATCTACCAGTGTTTAATGAACTACTGGATGAATACTATGCAGGATGATGTTTACCAGATTGCCGATGAAGGTTGGAAGGCAATACCATCGATGAATGGGAAAAAGAAATCATGGGACTGCGACTTGTTACCAAAATATCTGGTGATTAATAAATTTTACAGAACACAGCAACAAAAAATTGAACAACTTGAAGCTGACCGTGAAGCGATAAAGCAACAAATGGTAGAACTTGAAGAGGAACATGGCAGTGAGGATGGATTGTTGTCGGAAGCAAAAACAGATAAGGATAAAATCACCAAAGCCAGTGTTCAGAAACGTCTGAAAGAAATCAGGGGAGACAATGACTACGCAGACGAGGTGGATTTATTGGAAAAATATCAGAAGCTGTTTGATAAGGAAGCTGACTTGGGGAAAAAGGTAAAAGAATCGGAAGAAGAACTGGATAAAATTCTGCTTGCAAGATATAAATCGTTGACCACCGATGAGATAAAAGACCTTGTGATTAATGATAAATGGATAACAAGCATTAACGGAGAAATTATAAATGAAGTGGAACGTGTCAGTCAGAGACTTGCACAACGGATAAAAGAGCTTGCAGAACGATATGAAAGCACTTTATCAGATATTTCCGCCAGAGTTGATGAATATGAGAAGAAAGTTCAGGAACATTTAAAGAAAATGGGGTTTAATTGATTTTTGTCGCAATTATTTACATAAATTGCGACATAATTCCAATCCTTCTGTTATGATAAGCATTGATGACCAGATACTTGTAAAAATAAAGAAAGCCAAGGGGGGTTCGCTATTTTTTATAGACGATTTTGTCGCCTTTGGTAATGCAAAAGCAGTAGGGAAAGCGATGGAACGGCTTGTAAAATCAGGAGAATTGCATCGTGTTGCAAAAGGTATTTATGTCCGCCCTGTTAAAGATAAAGTACTTGGAATTGTCCTGCCCGGTATAGAAGACATTGCAGAAGCCATCCGGAAACGTGACAAAGCCAGAATCGTACCAACCGGAAGTTATGCTATGTATAAGCTGGGACTTACCACACAAGTGCCGATGAATGTGGTTTATTATACCGACAGCACCCCAAGGAAAGTAAAAGTTGGCAAACAAACTATAAACTTCAAACGGGCAAGTGCAAGAAACCTTTCCGCAATAGGCGACATCAGTAAGTTGGTCATTCAGGCACTTAAAACCATAGGTAAGGATAAAGTCACTGATTATGAATTACACAAAATAAAGGAACTATTAAAACAGGAGAAGCCTTATCACCTGCAGCATGATATGAAAATTGCACCGGAATGGATAAGAAAATTAATAAGACCTCAAAACATGTAACATCCCAATGAAGGACTTTTCACATCTAAAGGAATGGTTAAAACTGTCAGATGATACCAAGCTGAGAATATTTACTGAAACAGGCAGAAACCGTGGTCTGCTTCCGGTGGCAGTAGAAAAGGACTGGTGGGTTGTACATACGCTTTCTTTAATCTTTACAATGCATTGTGCCAAGTGGCTCACATTCAAGGGTGGAACTTCACTTAGTAAGGGATGGAACTTAATACAAAGATTTTCTGAAGATATTGATTTGGTGTTGGACAGAGAATTCCTTGGGTTTACTGGTGAAGTTGGAAATAAAAGATTAAAGAAACTACGTAAAGCATCCCATGTCTACGTTAAGAATAAGTTTGCAAATGAACTCCAAGAAAAGTTCAATCAGGCAGGCTTAACTGAAGTTGAAGTAAAACCGAGGGAAGCCGAACATGAGCATATTGAACCCTTGGTTGTAGAAATCTATTACCCCAAACTCACGGAAAAGGAAGAATACTTAAAGCCGGGTATATTAGTAGAAGTTGGATGCCGGGCACTTCGAGAACCTTTTACGAACAGAGAGTTTGCAACCATGGTGGCAGAAAGCTATCCCGAACAGCCTTATTCGGATAAACCAATTTCTGTTCCGACAGTAAATCCGGAAAGAACATTTCTTGAAAAGGTATTCTTACTTCATGAAGAACATCAGCGACCAGATGATAAAAAACGAGTAAACAGACTTAGCAGACACTTATATGATTTGGAAAAATTAATTAATACACAGTATGTTGATATTGCTATAAGAGATTCTGGTTTATACAATACTATTGTTGAGCATCGCAAGAAATTTAATCATGTTTCAGGAGTTAACTATGACAACCATAAACCTGAAAAAATATCCTTTGTACCACCAGAAGACCAATTTCCTGAATGGGAAGCAGATTATAAAGAAATGAAGGAAAACATGATTTATGGTGATTCACTGTCATTTAAAGAATTGATTGAGAAGCTTCGGGGACTTCAAAATCGCATTAAAAGCACCAAATGGGAATGAAATCAAACAATTATAAAAATACTGAATTGGGAAAAATACCTGACGATTGGGAGATTAAAGAGTTTCAAGATGTAATGACAGGCTTTTTTAGTGGCGCAACACCATATAGGGGAAGACCGGATTATTATAAGGGTGAGATTAAATGGATAACAAGCGGGGAGCTGAATTACAATATCATCACCGATACCAATGAAAAAATAAACGAAGAAGCTGTTCGAAACACTAATTTGAAGATACTTCCGGTCGGTACTTTTCTTTTTGCTATAACAGGCTTAGAGGCAGAAGGTACACGAGGAAGTTGTGCATTTACAGGTGTTGAAGCCACGACTAATCAGTCATGTATGGCTTTGTTTCCAAAAGAAGCGTTAGATAATAATTACCTGTATCATTTTTATGTTTGGCAAGGGAAGAAGCTTGCAATTAAGTATTGTCAGGGAACAAAACAGCAAAGTTATACGGCAAAAATTGCAAGGACGTTACCAATCATTATACCCCCCACCAAATCTGAACAAACCGCCATTGCCACTGCCCTTTCCGATGCTGATGCACTGATTGAAAATCTTGAAAAACTCATTGTAAAGAAGCGTAGCATCAAGAAAGGGAAGATGCAGGAATTACTGACTCCCAAAAATGAATGGGTACTGCAAACATTAGGCTGCTGTTTTCAATTATCTTCTGGTAAGTCTAAAAGTAAGTATATCGAGGAAGGGGGGCAATTTATAGTGATGGATATGGGGTCAGTATCAAGTGACGGACAATTAATCAAAACTAAAAGAACAAATTTCGGAATAGATTTCCTTGATTACGGAGATTTGGTAATGCCTAAGGACGATATTGGTGGCGGTAAGATTATTGGTAAAGTAGGATTTATTGATAGTAAGGGAAAATATGTATTAGGTGACCATGTTTATAAACTGAAAGCAATCCATTCGGGAATAGATACTTTGTTCTTGTACTATCTTATCAATAGCCATGTAGTGAATAAAGCACTCAAACAAAAAGTTACAGGTTCAGCGCAGTTAGGATTAAGCAAAAAAAGTGTAGAAGAACAAGAGGTGGAATTACCACCTTCAAAGGCATTACAATCAAAAATAGCGGAGTTGTTATATGATGTTGATGCAGAAATATTGCACCTTGAACATAAGGTAAGCAAACTTAAATTGATAAAACAGGGCATGATGCAAGCCCTATTAACAGGCAAAATCAGACTGATATGAGTCCAGTAGGTGATATAGAACGGATTACCCAAGACCGCATTATCGCTTTATTTTCAGATAAAAGCAAACTCGGTTATGAGTATCTCGGCAACTGGTACGACCGGATTGGAAACAGTAATATTGAGGAAGGTTACCTCAGAAAATTCCTTGTTGAAAAAGGTTATAATGATACATTGATAACAAAAGCTATCAATGAAATCAGGAAAGCAGCCGGTGTCCAGAACAAAAACCTTTACAGCATCAATAAAGACGTTTATACCATCTTGCGTTATGGGGCAAAGGTTAGGGAAGGTGCAGGAGAAAACACACAAACTGTATGGCTGATTGACTGGAAGAATCCATTGGCAAATCATTTTGCAATAGCTGAAGAAGTCTCCATCAAAGGTGAAAACAAGAAAAGACCAGATATTGTATTATACATCAACGGTATTGCGCTGGGAGTACTCGAACTGAAACGAAGCACTGTATCTGTTTCTGAAGGAATCCGTCAGAATCTTGACAATCAGAAATCGATGTTCATCATGCCGTTCTTTGCCACCGTACAATTGATAATGGCTGGCAACGACACAGAAGGTTTGCGATATGGTGTAATCAATACACCTGAAAAATACTTTCTGAAATGGAAGGAAGAGAGCGATGTCGAAAACCTACTTGACAGGCAACTTTTACAAATGTGCCGCAAAGAACGTTTTCTGGAACTAATTCATGACTTTATAGTATATGATGCCGGTATAAAGAAAATCTGTCGCCATAATCAATATTTCGGGGTTAAATCGGCACAAAAAAGAGTCAGGGAAAGGGAAGGCGGAATAATCTGGCACACTCAGGGAAGCGGTAAAAGCATGATAATGGTCTGGCTGACCAAATGGATAAGGGAGAATGTTCCAGATGCCCGTGTACTGATAATAACCGACCGTGACGAGCTTGACAAGCAGATAGAAAAAGTGTTCAAAGGTGTTGATGAACAGATTCATCGCACTACAACCGGAAAAGATTTGGTTGAAAAGCTTAATATCTCACTGCCATGGCTGATGTGTTCGCTCATTCACAAATTCGGTAATAAGGAAGAAGCTGATTACGATGGATTCATTGAAGACCTGTCAAAATATCTGCCGAAAGACTTCAGTGCAAAGGGAGATATCTATGTATATGTTGATGAATGCCACCGCACACAGTCAGGGGAGCTTCACAAGGCAATGAAAAAGATATTACCTAATGCCATGTTCATAGGTTTCACCGGAACACCATTATTAAAGGTTGATAAACAACGGAGCATTGAAATATTCGGAAGTTATATTCACACCTATAAATTTGATGAGGCTGTAAAAGATAATGTTGTTCTCGATTTGCGGTATGAAGCAAGGGATGTAGACCAGAACATTACTTCACAGGATAAGATAGACAAGTGGTTCGAAGCCAAGACCAAACGACTGACTGAATATGCAAAAATGCAGTTAAAGCAGCGTTGGGGTACAATGCAAACGGTTCTGAGTTCCCAGTCCCGGCTTGAAAAGATTGTGGCAGACATAATGCTTGATATGGAAACCAAGGACAGGCTGGAAAGTGGTCATGGCAATGCCATGTTAGTATCCGGAAGCATCTATGAAGCCTGTAAGTATTTTGAATTATTCCAGAACTCTGGTTTAAAGAAATGTGCAATTGTCACATCCTATGTTCCGTCAATTTCTGATATCCGTGGTGAAAGTATAGATGAAGAAAGTGTTACCGATAAACTAAAAAAATATGAAGTTTATCAAAAGATGCTGAACGGCAAAACGCCTGAAGTGTTTGAAGATGAAGTAAAGAAAATGTTTGTCAACGAACCGGCTCAGATGAAGCTGCTGATAGTGGTCGACAAGCTCCTGACCGGATTTGACGCACCACCGGCAACATTCCTGTATATTGATAAGAAAATGCAAGACCATGGACTGTTTCAGGCAATATGCCGGGTAAATCGTCTTGATGGGGATGATAAGGATTTTGGGTACATTATCGATTATAAAGACCTTTTTAAGAGTCTGGAAGCATCAGTGACAGATTACACATCCGGAGCACTTGAGGGTTATGACAAGGAAGATGTAGCCGGATTATTGTCAGACCGTCTTCAGAAAGCAAAAGAGGTACTGGATAATGCGCTTGAAAGCATTCGAACTCTTTGTGAACCGGTTAAACAACCCAAAGATACATTAGCGTATATAAAGTATTTCTGCGGTGGAAATACCGAGGATAACGATGAAGTTAAAAAGAACGAGCCAAAGCGGCTGGCACTATATAAGCAGGTTTCTCATCTGGTTCGTGCATATGCAGCCATAGCTAATGAAATGGAACAGGCTGGATATACTTTACCTGAAGTTGATAGAATTGCATTCGAAGTTAAGCATTACGAGAATGTCAGAGCCGAAGTGAAACTGGCAAGCGGTGATTATATTGATTTAAAAGCCTACGAACCGGCTATGCGGCATCTGATAGACACATATATCAGTGCTGAAGAAAGTAAGGTGATATCTGCATTTGACGATATGTCGCTTGTGGAACTTATCGTGGAGCGTGGAGAAAAAGCATTAGACAAACTTCCGAACAATATCCGGAAAAACAGACAGGCAGTTGCTGAAACCATTGAGAATAACCTGCGGAAAGTAATCCATGATGAAAGACCAATAAATCCGAAGTATTATGAAAGCATGTCACAGCTTCTGGATGAATTGATATTACAAAGACGGCAGGAAGCCATTGAATATGAAAAATATCTTGCAAAGATTGTAGAACTGACCCGGCAGATAACAAGACCGAATGAAACAAAATACCCGAAATCACTTGATACCAGAGCCAAACGGGCACTTTATGACAATCTTGACCATAATGAAGAACTTGCGCAGGTACTGGATTATGAAGTCATTTACACCAAAAAAGATGACTGGCGTGGCAACAGGATAAAGGAAAAGGAAGTGTTGTATGCGATTAAGAAGCATATAAAGGATGAGGAAAAGCTGAAGAAAATATTTGAAATCATAAAAAACCAACCTGAATATTAAAGTGCACCAGATTATCGTCAATGATATTAAAATTGATGTCGTGAGAAAAGACATCAAGAATCTTCATCTTGCTGTTTATCCACCATCAGGCAGGGTCAGGATAGCTGCACCATTGAAGGTTGATGATGAAGCGGTCAGACTCTTTGCAATTTCAAAATTATCATGGATAAAAAAGAATCAGGCGAAGTATATTAATCAGGAACGACAATCAGAAAGAAAATTCATATCCGGAGAAAGTCACTACTTCAAAGGACAGAGATACATTCTGAATGTGGTTTACCATACCGGATATCCGAAGGTCAGAATACGAAATAAAAAATACATCGACCTGCAGGTAAAAGATGGATATACTGCCATGCAACGTGAAAACGTGATGACCAACTGGTACAGAAAAAGCCTTAAAGAACAAATCCCCGCATTAATTGGTAAATGGCAGAAGGTAGTCGGAGTGGACGATGTTCAATGGGAAGTAAAAAAAATGAAGACCAAGTGGGGTACATGCAACCGGGAGGCAAAGCGAATATGGCTTAATCTGGAACTGGCGAAGAAACCTGAAAGGTGTCTCGAATACATTATTGTGCACGAAATTGTTCACATCCTTGAAAGAAACCATACGGAAAGGTTTGTAGCTATAATGGATAAAACGATGCCACAGTGGAGAGAGTATAAGAAGGAACTTAATCAGTTCCCTCTGGCACATGAAGTATGGTCATACTAATTGGGCATTGCTATTATTTCCCGGTTTGCAATTCTGCGATATTAAGCTTAGTGATTGATTTACAGGGAGTGTTATTAAATCGATTTAAACAAGAAACCTTTTAACGTACTTCTGCAAAAAAGGTTTCAGTATTTGTAACATTTTTAAAATCGTATCGTATAAGTATTTGTAAACCAATATAACCCAAGAATGGATTGAGGCGATAAACTAACAGGGTGAATGGGAACAAACGTTCTTTTAAAGAATATTGTTTATCAAAGGCGGGGAGTAAAACCCGCCTTTGGTGCGAGAAGGAAGCCTGACTTATTTTAATTCAAAGATTTCACCAAAGCATATCAGGAATATAAGGAATGGAACGCAGAGTTAGATTTTAGCGTAATGGGATTGGTATGCGCATTCAGAAGCAGTATTGAACAGAAACATATAAAAACTATATAACATGAAAAAGATTAACAAATATTCCGGTAAAAAATTAAAAAGACCGATTCCACCAACCCCCTATACGAGAATTTATAGTCGGTTGATTACGACATCTACTTTGAATGATGCACAATTCAGGTTGGTTTGTCTCCTTTTCAGTTACAGTAATGGAACAACAATTACAACTAAAAATTTGGCTGCCAAACTTAATAAGAAGGACAGGACTATTTTGGATTTGTATAATCAATTAACGGCAAATGGGGTATTAAGATTTACAGATACTCACATTGAACTGTTTCCTCTTGGTAACTTGAACAACTGCGAAAATCCGCAGGATGATTTTGAAGATGGTGAAATACCACAGCCTGATACGAAGAATTCAGCAAACAATACTGTGGATAACTGCAATTCTGGGTGCAAAAAACCGCAATTGAACATTGTTGATGATATTGATTATCTTGAAGATACAAGCTCCTGTAATAATATTAATAATAAGAATAATTTGGATAATACTATCAATGAAAACAATAGTGTCACTTTTTCTGAAGAATATTCTTTTCTTGATTCTGAAGATGAAAATGAACACAAACCTCAATCATCCAAATCAGAAGAAAACCATATTCCAATTATTGGAAAAGATTTCAGTCCAAAAGAGGAATTAGTGTTTGAATCACAACCCAATGATGGTAAGAACTTCTGGAAATTGAAAAATGAAGTCACTTCCAATTTCATTCAAAAGAATGATGTTCATAAAATGGTAGAAGTATACAACCTATGGATAAATATCGATATCAAAAACAATTCAAAATTCTCGTTCAATCTCATTGAAATTATAGTTGTATATATAATTACATCATATTTCACGAGAATCTCAAATAATGATGAGCTTAATAAACATGTTCATATGTATACAATTGACCAATTTGCTAAATATATATCTGGATGGCTCGAAGGAAAGTGGGAAGAATTTGATGATGTTGTAAATGCGACAAAGAAATTTAGAATAAACAGTGCTCCCAAGCAAAACAAACAATAAGCCTCTTGTCCATTATCGTAAGTATAAAAAACAAATTGACTCAATTCCAAATTGGCGGAAAATTGAAACAGTCAATCACCATAAAAAAGTTCAGATACTGGGATTTCATAGAAATCTGCAAGCAGAAAAAGATGTTGAATTCGAAAGAATCCCATGTTTTCAATCTTTGATATACTGTTCCTTGACAATTTTATTTCTTGTGCGACCTGTTCCTGAGTATATCCAGCATTTATCCTTGTTTCACGAAGTAGTGCAGAAAGATATTTCATCTGTTTTTGATTTTCAGGAGAGATAGTTTTAGTATCAATCATGGTAGTTGTATTTTCAATAAATACTGGTTACCATGTAAAGTAATGTTGGAATTTATTTGTACTAAAATGAATCCAATGTGTTCTTTTCTGTCCTTTATTACCCTCTATTGACATAGGTTCGATAATCCAAAGGTTTAATAATTAGCATCATAAGCCATAAAATAATCATTTTCTCCTGAAAAACTACCACGTGTTGTCCCGCCACAGGTATCATTTGATGCTTTTAAAAAAATCTTTCGGAGAAATTCCAATGGCATTTAAGACCTCTAAGAAGGAACTCATACGATAGTCTTCGCCATTTTCAATTCGCCATAGAGTCATGTTGTTAATGTTATGGTTCACAGCAAATGTTTTGTAATTACTTCCAACTTTCTGCCGATGCTTGGTCACATTTTTACCGATATCTTTCATTGTTTGAGATATATCGGATGGTAGTTCGGTTATTATCCTTTTTGCCATTAATGTTTTTTATCAAAGGTAAAAAAAAAGCATAAATTGTTATGCATGCATAATATATTATGCATATATTTGTGTCATGAATGACAACATAAAGTTTTTACAGCAGAAGGTTTTCATATATAAAGGTGAAGAACCAGTCGAATACATGGTCATAATCGAGTATGATTCGAAAACAAGTCTGCCCAAACATACTTATATCGTCCAAGTACCACAGCAGTATCTTGCTTTTTTCAAGTATCACTTTATATCAAATTAACATCCCATGAAACATGTTGCCTTATATTGTAGAGTGTCACTTTCAAATGGCTCTCAGACCACAGAAAACCAACGCATCCGGCTGGTGGAATATGCAACCAAGCACAAACTCACTTACGATATCTATGAAGAAGAGGAAAGCACCCGAAAAACTCGCCCGGTAAAACAGGCACTTATGGAGCGGTTACGTAATCATGAATATGACGCTGTAATTGTCTATCGTTTAGACCGATTCGCAAGGTCTTCAACTGAACTTATACTGGGTGCAAAGGAGCTATTGGACAAAGGAATTGGGTTCATAAGTGTTTCGGACAATCTTGATTTCAATTCGGCTACAGGCAAACTTCATTTTGCAATACTATCTGCGTTTGCGGAATTTGAGCGGGAACTCATCCGGGAACGGACAATCGAAGGTCTTCGCAGGGCAAAGATGCAGGGTAAACGTCCCGGACGACCAAAGGGAAGTAAGGACACCAAAAAAAGGAAGAAATCAGGCTATATTCTTAGAGAAGCTTTGAAACGGCAAAACTCTGATAAAAACTCCGGAAAATTTAAGAATATTGGAAACTACTTAACATGAGGCATTTCTTGGTATGTTCTTCCATTTAATAATTTCCCATTCTTCTTTTTATTGAAGCCACCCCATTGTTTAAAGAAGAATGGTACATTCGCATCTTTGCATTGTTTTAAAATGTTCTGAACCCAAGACTCTGACATTGGTCGTGCATTTGAGCCAGACTCACCCCCAACAATAACCCAGTCTATGCTTCTTAAATCGATTTGCTCTAAATCTGAGAGCAATGGTTCACAAGAAAGAAATTTAATATACGCACCAGTGTTGCGTAGAGCGTCTATTCTGGCGATAGTACTCCTGTCCTCTACGGTAACGCCCATCCATATGTTCTTTGACCATGATAACTTCTGACTGTACTTCTCAAGTATGTAGCCTCTTTTTGTCAATATCTGGAAAATATGCGATGGATTTTCATTCATAACTTTAAAAACAGCTTCAATGAACTCGAAAGGTACATTCTCGTGAAACAAATCGCTCATGGAGTTCACAAACACCATCCGGGATTTTTTCCATTTATACGGTTCAAGAAGTGCATTTGAATGGGTTCTTAAATTGAATCCATCGGCATATTTGGGACTTCCCATTTTTTGAAGACGAAATGACATTCTTTCAGCATAACAATTTAAGCAACCGGAAGATATTTTATCACAGCCTGTTGTTGGATTCCAAGAATCCTGAGTCCATTCAATTTTCGTTTTTGCCATCTTATTGATTAATAAAGGATGGTGAAGCTATCTTATGTACATCCTGAGCGACAGTCTTAAATGTCTTTTGTATTATTCCTTGAGATTTTAATTCCTTTATAACATTATTTGCGTGTTTTGGTAAGAATCCTGAATCTAAAGAGTATCTATATATTTCCGTATTGGAATTCAATTCCCCCTTTTGAATCCTTTCTTTTAAATCATTTTCAAACAGTTGGATTTTACTGGGAATATTAAATTCTTCAAAGAGCTTCGGTTCATTTGGATTAATTCTTTCATCGTCAATATCGAAATTTGCATCGCCAGTCATTTTATTTATTTTCCAACAAATATTGAGGAACTTTTCCATTCCAAGTGTATGATGTGTTCCGAAAATAATCCCGTAAATATTACTATTTTTCTTTATAGAAAACGGAGCTAAGAAAAGATTATCCTGAGGTCTGAGTAATGACTTGTAATATTCAAAAATAACACGGTGGCAGTGATATGGTTTATCTTCTGAAAAATCTTTTCGGGTCAGATTAAGATATTTCTTAAATTCCTCGTTTTCAATAAATCTTCTTGCGAATGACGATGATGTAAAAAAGATAAAATCCGTCCGTTCGAGTTGGGATAATTTATGCAAAACATCCTCGGTTATATGTCTTATTCCATATTGGTCTAAAAACATAAATCTTGGTGCTTCTTTTATCCGAAGCATTTGCGGAAATATCTGTTCAAAGAAGTCATTAAAGTCTTGATTCTCTATTAATAATTCAAATGTGCATTTGTTGGTTTCTGTTTTATTCGGACAATATTTCCCGGATTCTTCTTCCGACATGCAATTGAATAATTGTTGGTCACATTGAGTTTTAAGCTTTTGTACTTTCGTTTTCTTGAATTCATTAAACACCACCTTTACTTCAATACGCTTCTCAATGATATTACGGCAATAATTTTTAAGCTGTTCAAGAATTATTCGTGGACTTCCATAATTTCCAATAGAGTCCGAACCCTCACCTGCAAAAAAATCATAGATAAATATTTTCTTCCAGTATGTCTTCTCTCCTGCTAAGAAAACAGGCAGCCATTGTTTCAAATACTCTCGAAGTATTTCAAGCTTAATACGAGTACCATCGTCAAACTCCTTGCTATGAAAATCCGTTGACATTGCAGACAGCTATAAGAAACCTTAAAGGTATTATACATTTATTTTATTACCAACAAGCATTTAATTGAGATTTAAAGCCTTTCTGACTGCTATAAGAAAATCCTCCCCCAAATAAAACGGTCTTACTTTTTTGGCTTCGATATCCTGTTATCCCCCCCTGTTATTTTGGCATCAAATAATCGACCGTTTTTTTAATGGTTGAAAATTGTTGGGGCAACAAAATCTACATTGAAAAGTACTTTTTTTCACACCATTAACCAGTCGAATTGCGAAAACACTATGACTGTCAATTGGACTTTAAAATGATTTTATTCGTTCTTTCACTTTTTTTCCTTTTCTATAATACTCAAAAAGGCATTCCCTTTCGATTATGTCTAATTCCATATAGACCCCCATAATGTAACCGCATACGTGTTCTGGCAAAGCAATCCCATCATAAGACCAGACATCATCATAACTGGATTTTGTCAAAGCTCTTAATCTCTTCCTATCACTTTCCTTTTCCTCGTCTGGTCTGTTTGATTTTTTCATTTCAATGGCAATTAAATTATCCTGTTGGATGTTGTTTCCCCTACTGTGAACGATAAGGTCGCACTGAATCGTGACTACATTCATTTCATCGTCCAAAATGGTCTTCACTCTTCCATTTTGTTTGCGATTATATTCAGGGTCTGCATAATAACCTTTTATGCCATGTTCATCTAATTTTTCGGTTATATAAATTGCAAGTCTTCCGCATAAATTGCGTTCAGCGACATCATTTAATATATTATCAACTTCCTCTTCCAGAAAAGTATTGGTTGATTCTTTAAAGATGATATGTAATAATCCTTCCATTCTTTTTTTACTGTAAATTTATTGAATACTTTAAGTTATTTCAGCAAATTACAAATTCAAATGCTTCGTAATCTGTGCCAATAAAAGATTGATACTTCTGGTCATAGCCGTTTTTGAATGTTAGATTAAAGTGTCGGATAATCATCATCAGACATTTCTGGGTAGATATTGAATGGATGTTTTTCGTCTTCTTTTAAAAGGATTATTAGTTTCAGGCAGAAATTACCATGAAATCACAAATTTGATTTTTTAGTAGTAATCAAATTAATTACATTTGAAATACTGTGCCTTAGATTCCATGGCAATAAACGTAATTGTTACAAGAAATGGCAGTACTGCAAAAAGGCAAGTCAATGTTTCCATTCTGGGGAACATCCATAAACCTGATAATGGGTCTTGACCCTCTCGGACTTCAAACTACATCGGAAGCAACTTATGCTTCATTATTACCGGGTATTTCAAACTTGACCAATCGACTTCGGTACTATGGATTTTACTGTTGGCTTTTAGATTTCTATTTTAAAAAGGAAAAGAAAGGTAATTCAACAGAACAGTACAGGTTTATTCGTAGAGCGGAATTAATGATTGCATTAATGATGCAAAGCCAACGTAAAGAAGTACAGCAAATTACCGGAAGTAATTTTGCAGTCAATTTAATCAGTTCAATCAAAGAAGATTTTTTTGACTTAGCTGAAGGAGCTGATAGAGACGACCCGTTAAAACCTGTGTATTGGAAATATCCTTCCGGTGCTTTTGGTCAATATTATTCCGGAGCAATGCAAACTTTGGCACTCATCATTACTGCCATAAATGAGGAAGGTGATATTATTTATAATATTAGTCTACCACACCCAAGGCAGAAAGTGTCAGGACAGCAATTGGCTGAAGCCTTTAATAGTTCTTTGTCCTCAGAAATCAAAGATTTATTTTACACTAATATTAAAACCGGAAGACTTTATCGTTCAGATATACCAAAGTTGCTTGAATATTTTGCAATTGACGTAATCAATTCGGATACTGACGAATGGAAACTGTATGCTGAAATGCTTCTGGATAAGGATGAACCAAGTCAAGAAATCGAGGAACTTTTTACATACAATAGGAAAAATACAATTGAATCAATTATTGATTTAACAGAAAAAAATGAGAATAAATATGAGTGGTACAAGTTCCTTCTGGAATGTTATAGAAACAAATTAGGTAAGGGGTCTGAATCAGCAACCGAAACCAATATCGGTTGGTATTGCTATCAGCTAAATGAATATTGGCAATATGCCTGTGGCGCAATCTTTTGGGCAGTTTTACAGAGCCTTTATAAAACACAACAAGACCAATATTTGCCAAGTTTCTTGAAAAATTTATCAAACAGCATAACCCAAGAAATACTGCGGGAATTTTCGGATATTTCCTCTGACAGTACTTTACTTGCAAATATATTGTCAAAGATTTCAGTGGGTGAATTTGAAGAAAAAATTAAGCACTCCATTACAACCCGTGCATCCGATAGTCCTGTTGCTGCTGCAATTAATGGGTTTCTGCTTTTAATGCAACTTTATGTAAATAACAAAGAACAGCTTCATCCATTAAAAGAGTTTATGAGCAGAAAGCAAATCATAAGAGATGGAAATATGGTTGATGGTATTTTGACCATACATGAAGCAAGAGACCAGAAATTACATGATTTCATCGAACAATTCATTTTAAGGCATATAGTATATCGGCATCAGATGGTAGCCATAAGAAAAATGGGCAATGGGACACAGGCTACTCATAAATTCATAATTGAAGAACAATACATGCGTTTCATAGACATTTTTCCACCAAGGAATACCTCACCAAGGATGGTTGCTTTACAGAATATTATGTATGATTTGCAGATAATTGATGGAAATCAAATGTTAACCCAGTTATACCGAGAACTTATACCAGATTAATGAGTCTGCATCGTGAAAACATATTGACATTAATTGGCGGAAGACGATACCATTCTTGCATTCTAACCACATTCAGCTTTGACTTTTATTTCTTTGAAATGAAAGTCATGAAATGGTTGCGTTCTTGTGGTGTAAGAAATATAAATGTTTTCATTGATGGACATTATTATTCCGAACTGATGAAACAATCGACCGGAGAAGAGATGAAACTTACTCCGGGGTATTCACTTTATCCCTTCTTTCAACAATCAATATTTCATCCAAAGATTTGGATGCTGTTTGGGGAGAACGAAGGATTATTTATTGTCGGGTCTGGGAACTTAACAAACTCAGGCAATGGTAATAATGATGAAATTTGGGCAGCATTTCATTTTGACATCCGTTTCCCGGACAATTCACAAGTGTTTTCAAAAGCTTGGAATTATATTTCAACCTTGACTTCCAAAACTCTGGGACAGACCAATGAAAAAACCACAAGGTGGATAATTGAACATGCGAAATGGTTGAATGAATTGCCCAGCATAAATTCGCACCAATTCTGTAAGACTGCTCAAAAAGAAGAAATATCATTCTTATTCAACTCAGATGAATCATCAATTTGGTCGGGACTTTCAGAACATCTACAAAATCAAAATGTAATTGAGATTACAACGATTTCACCCTTCTATGATGCAAAAGGTTCAGCTATAAATGAATTAAGTTTATTGTTCCCGAATGCAAAAATTAATATAGTATTGGATGAGAGCGGATTAATCCCCGCATCTATGGATTTGAAAGAAAATTTTATAGTATATGATTGGGATGATGTTGGCATCAGTAGAACACAATACTCAAGGTCTGAAAACTTCAAATCAAAATTACATGGGAAAATAATTCACTTCAAAGTAGAGGATGGCAAAGAATTCTGTTTACTTGGGAGTGCGAATGTTACCCCAGAAGGATTGGGTTTAGCTGGTGCAAATAAATCAAATACAGAAGTCTCTCTTTTAATAAAGGCAGAGGAAAGACAATTACTTGATGAACTGGGGATTAAATTATTACCAGCGAAAAAGAAGAAACTGGCAGACTTCTCATCAAAATCAGATTCACCTATATATGAAACAATCATTAAAAATAACAGGTTTTCAGTGCAGCTATTATCGGCAGAATATTTATATCACGAGTTGATTCTCTTTTCATCAGGAAGCTTCTCTGGCGAGTTTCAGATAATATTTTTTGATGGCAGTAATAAACTTGCCCATCAGGAGATAATTCCGACTTATGAGCATGAAATTAAATTAAGCTTAACCTCGGACATTTCAGGATATCAGTACGTGCAGCTTGCAGATATTAATGGGAACTTCATTTCAAATAAGCTCATAGTTTCAGATTATTTTCTTCTTGCAAAAACACATCCTAATCCTCAGACTGAAGAAATCGAAAGATTGTACAGTGAAATTCAAAATGGTGATTTGAGTAAAATCCTTGATTTATTGCATTTTGCAATAATTGATGAATCGGAAAAGGATGATAGCGGCATTAATATTCAAGTCACATCTACTAAGACAAGGGAACATGAAGACAGAAAAGAACCTGAACAGTTATATGACCTTTCCACATACAAACCAATATTACATACAAATTTTGAAAAGTCACTTTTACTCACATCACCGACACTTCGGATTCTGGATGTTTTGAGGTTTATTCAAAATAGAGGGATTACAAGTGATAATCAAACTGATATTAGAGGGGATGAACAAGAAACTGATATAGGTAGCATAAGCGGAAATGAAGCAAATGAGGTTAAAATTGTTCATTATCAATCGCACTATACGCTTGGTTCTGAAAGACGAAAATTATTGAACTACATTAATAATCTATTTAATTATCAGCATAATATTCTTTATGGGAAATCCCCAATCAAAAATTATGCATTGACATTAACAGACTTAACAAGATATTTGATTTTTCTTGAGTTGATGCTCGAATATGGCGGTAAAACAGAGAAGTACAATGAACACAATCAACAACTTTTCTTCAGTTACCTACCATTTACAAATAATCATAATAATGATAATGTAAAGGGGTGTTGCCTGAATATAATTGGGGAATTTCTATTGTTAGCTCAAGCAGGATTCAAACAATATGAGTTTGAATATACAAAAATGAAGGTAGAACAATTGCGACACGATGCTCTGATTAATTCTTTGGTTTGCTTACTCAATAATAATTGGCAGGAAAAAGAACTTCCATACTATTATTCCTTGGTGTTAAATGCTATGCATTACCTTGGTTGGAAAGATACGGTGGCTGACGTTAACAAATACAAAGAATTTAAATCAGAAGTAAGGCACAGGATTACTGAACTTAAACAAAGAGCAGTTGGATTAAATGAAAATATTGAAAGGTTTTTTCGGATAATTGTTCCCGCATTTCGAAAAGGCATTATCCAGCTTATTGATAAGAAATTTGATAACTATGCTGGGATAGGTAACATTATTTATAAATCTCCTTGGGGTTATTGTTATGTAAAATCAATTGCATCTCCAAACAAGTATACACTTGTGAGACCCGGTTTCATTTGGGACGAAGAACACCATGATTACATAAAATTCAGACCCACTGAAGTATATGTCCCTGTATTATTGTCGTCATTAGTCTGTTTGGACATATAATTTCTCCCCCGGAATGGAGATATCCTCAAAATTGTTTCGAGGTCACTTAAACTCCATAACCAATAACTTCCTGTATAATCCATATTCCAGTCAATCGTGTATACCTGTTTGTTTTTCAATTCCTGAAGCTTGAGTTGAATAATACCGTCAGATATGTCAAAATTCAATAATCGGACGGCAGTTAAATCATTACCAGATAGTTTCCTTTCGGTTTTGAGGTATGACATATTTAATTTCAGTCTTTTATTCCGGGTATTAATGATAGGTAGGTCAAGTATAATTTCTGATGGAGAAATATATTTCATTACCATCTTTCCAGAACTGTTGTAAAATGGTGATGGCAGTTCTGGTTTGTCGGTTAAGCTGTCATTGGCTATCAAAGAATGTCCTTGGTTGCTCCGGTTCTGTTTATTCAATGTATTTGATTCATTGATGTTTTCATAATTCATTACCTTTCCCAACTTGTCAATAAATGGTAACGATATAAATGAAAAAAGGCAATCTTCAGTAGTTAAATCTTGTGCGTAAAGTTCCCATTTCCCTTTGTGAAAATTCCATAATTTCAAGTAAAGAACGTCACCATCTTGCCATAATTCCAGTAATCTTGCCGGATAAATCAGGGGGTCAATAGTATCAGGATATATTATGAGCATAGGGTCTCCAATTTTTACAGTTTTCATTGGAGATAGTAGGCATTGGTGTTGAATTGCGTAAGTGTCAGATGCTAATTGTATTAGCTTCAATCCAACGGTATTTTTTGCGTTAGTTCCCATAGATTATCCAATTAATTCGAGTAAATCTCCATCATTTATGTTGCTTTTTATACATTCACTGAACACCATGCTCTTAATATCCTGCCAGCGAACAAATAAGCAGCTTGGCTGCTCATAATTAATGTCAACAGAATGAATAACATTCTCGTTTGTTGAAACATTTGTTAACGAGATAATGATTCTCCCATTCTGGTAATCTACAGATTCGATTTTATATAATTCGAATCCGCTTGGCGACACAGCCAGATACTGCTCTCCGAACTCCGAAATGCCAGTATTGCTTTCACGTCTGAGGAATATTTGAAGATGTTGATACAGGTCTGGATGTTTTTCCATTTCTTCCACAAGCTCGTGGATACTTGTTGGTGTTGATATTTTGTTTGAATCGGCATTCATAGTATATTTATAACTAATTGTATATTAGGCACTACCACCATATATCCCCCCTGTCCTTTGGGGTATGGCAGGACCGGCATATATAGCCGGGGGTGGAGCATGACTATTATTTCTCTATTAAATAAATACTGTTTAATTCGAAATCCGGGTAGAATCCGAAACTCAACCATTTGACTTGGCTTAAAATTTTTGGAAAAAATTTTTAAACATTTTCAAACAAATGCCTCAATAAAGAAATAAGATGGACAGTTAAGGATGTAATAAATGGTTGGTTCTATTGGACATCCATTTCATTACTTCATTTGCTATATCATCGTCATCAATTCTCAGGTAATGCGCTGTGTCTTTTACATCCTTATGCCCTAACAGAATTTGCAGATATTGAATTGGAAGTTTTGCATTAAAGTATAGATAAGATGCGAATGTCTTTCTTGCCATTTTATTTGTGATTTTAAAGCCAATATTGGCAAGAAGGCTTATTCGTCCAAGATGTTTATCAAAATGAGTTAAAGACAGTTTAATTGGGAAATTAGTGCCATTTTTTATGTTGTATTGCTTTATAATCTCTTCGCCAATAAAAATGTCATCATTATTTATAGGGATTGTTTTACAGAGACTTCCATTTTTTGCCCTTCTGTATCTTACATGTGTTAAATTGTCATTCTGCGAAAAGTAAAGAACGGACTTTTTAATATCAGCAAAATATTGTCCGGTACTTATCATAAAAAGAAAACAGTCCAGACACTTTATCAGGTTTTCTTTTTTCATATTGAAAAGATGGTCTTGTAATCCAACTGAAATTTTATCTGATTTTGCGAATTTTTGAATCTGGACTTCACCAGTTTGAAGCTTTTTCCGGAGTTCAAACAATTTAAATACAGTATCAACCGGCAAAGCAATATCATCATCTTCCGGGCATTGGTTGTCATATTCTTCAGTAAAGCTGGATAGCTTATAGCTTGGGTCTACTGGTAGTCTCCTTGTTTCATCAAGATATTTAATGAATCCCTTCAGTTTTGTATGGAGTTTTACTTTGTAGTTATGTTTACCCGGTATGTAGGTATAAAAATTATTCAGCACTGATTCTGTTATCTGTGATGGATGTGCCGGAATCCTTTTTTTCCTGATATATTCTTCGAAATATTTCAAAGAAGTCCGGTAACCTGACAAAGTACTTTTAGATAAGTGCTTTTTTGTTTTCTTATTAAGCTTTTCGCTCAATTTTATCAGGAAATCTTCCTGATAATCAAAGATTGATGCTGTACACTTTACATTCATAGACACAAAGTTGTCGATGAATGCTTCGACTTCAGATTTATTTATTTCCGAACCGTTAAACTGTTTACCAAGGTCATACTTTAAATTAAATGCAATGGATTCTAAATCTTGAACGTCCCGGTCACCCAGTCGTTTTCTGATTCTACCTTTGAACTTCGGATGTGTTACATGAAGCCTGAAATGTTCGTTTTCTTTTTGCAGTTTAACCTCAAAAGGTTTGTTAAAGATTTGTCCCATATTTTTATCGCTTTAAGTAATAATTTACTTACTTATACGATATAAAGAGTAATATGTTACATATTGGGACAGGTAAATTACTTATTATTTATATAAAGAAAGTATATTATTACTTTATATATGAGATAATTAAGTAAGATATGTAACAATTTTAATTAAAAGAAGTAAATAATTACCTTCCGCCACCGACCTCAACCCCACTAAAACCCCTTGATTATCAATGGGGTTTTTTTGTTGTGGGACAAATATTGGGACGAATGGGACAAATATCCAAAGTAATTATTTACTTTTTAAGCCTGTGTAATCCCATTTTAAGTAACAATTTACTTTTTTGACTTCTTTTGTGAATGTAGAATCTCTTCTTCTTTTGCTCCTTGCTTTAAAATATCATCTACACCTGTCATATTGAGTTTTTTCATAAGTTCTTGGCGATTATCAATAAAACTGTTGTCTGTTGTGTTTTCAGTTTCGTCCTGCTTTTGTCCTTTGTGATATTTTATTGCTGCGCTGGTCAAGTCTATTAAATCAGCGTTTCTTTTTTCGAGCTTCTGAATAATTTCATTTAAAGCAAAAACAGTCTTTACCGCTTCGCTGTGGTTATGCTCCAATTCATGAACCTTCTTCCGGAGTTCTTCTATTTCATCTTCATCAGTTAAAAACATTGCACCCTTGCCAAGAAACAGGTAGTTGGGATTGACGTTTAAGTTTTCAATCATGCTGATGATTGCTTTGGTGGAAACAAGACTATCTCCATCTATTATACTATGCAATTGGGATGTTGTCGTATATCCCATTGATTTTGCAATGTTGGTTGTCTTCATCCCCCTCTCTTCAAGTGCCCTGAGAATGGCGGATAAGTTTTGTTTTAATTCAACTGACATTGAAGTAATATTTTACTTCAAATATAATAACAAATTACCTAAGAAAAGTAAAATATTACTATTAAATTTGTGAGTACTTTATTAAAAAATGGCGAAATATGGGACAATACCCGTGTAAATCATGTAGTTGATGATATTGAATCAAATCATTACATGTTTACGTGCTTGGCAAATAATTAAAACATAATCAATTACATATGGCAATTAAAAAAAGTGAACTCTATTCTTCATTGTGGAAAAGTTGCGATGAACTGCGTGGTGGCATGGACGCTTCCCAATACAAAGATTATGTGCTGGTTTTGCTGTTCATGAAATATGTTTCCGACCGGTATGAAGGAAAGGAAGATGCTCTGATTGAGATACCAAAGGGTGGCAGTTTCAGGGATATGGTCGCTCTGAAGGGCAGCAAGGATATCGGTGAAGGTATTAACACAATCATTGCAAATCTTGCCGAAGTAAATGAGTTGAAAGGTGTAATTGATGTTGCTGATTTTGACGATGACGACAAACTCGGAAAAGGAAAAGAAAAGCAAGACCGTCTGTCAAACCTTATCGGTATTTTTGAACACCCCAGCCTGAATTTCAGTAAAAACAGGGCAGATGGCGATGACCTTCTGGGCGATGCCTATGAATACCTTATGCGCAATTTTGCCACTGAATCCGGTAAAAGCAAGGGACAGTTCTATACTCCGGCAGAGGTTTCAAGGGTTATGGCAAAGGTCATCGGCATTAGCAAAGCAAGAAGCCAGGACCAGACAATTTATGACATGACCTGCGGGAGCGGGTCACTGCTTCTGAAGGCAGCAGATGAAAGCGAGCGTGGCGTAACCATCTATGGACAGGAGATGGATAATGCAACAGCCGCTTTGGCAAAGATGAACATGATTCTCCACGATAACCCTTCAGCCGTAATCTGGCAGGATAACACCCTTTCAAAACCACATTTCAAGAACCCTGATGGGAGACTAAAAACCTTTGATTTCTGTGTTGCCAATCCCCCGTTCAGCACAAAGGCATGGAGCAACGGATTTGACCCTTCCAATGATGAATACAGCAGGTTTGAAGACGGAATCCCGCCAAAGAAGAATGGTGACTATGCTTTTCTTCTTCACATGTTAAAGTCGCTTAAAAGTACCGGAAAGGGGGCAGTTATCCTTCCCCACGGGGTTCTTTTCCGGGGCGGTGCAGAGGGTCAGATTCGAAAAAACATCATTAAGCGTGGTTATATCAAGGGAATTATCGGATTGCCCACCAACCTGTTCTATGGTACAGGTATTCCGGCATGCATTATCGTGCTCGATAAAGAGAATGCAGGTAACCGTACCGGTATTTTCATGATTGATGCCAGCAAAGAATTCATGAAAGACGGCAACAAGAACCGGCTGAGGGAACAGGATATTCATAAAATCGTTGACGTGTTCAATAACCAGTTAGAAGTACCTAAATACAGCCGAATGGTTCTTTTAAGTGAAATAAGCGACCCGAAAAACGATTTTAACCTGAACATTCCAAGGTATATTAACACTCAGGATGAAGAAGAGGAAGATATCCACAACATAGAAGCACATCTTCTGGGGGGTATCCCCGAAAAGGATGTGAATAATCTGAAAAAATACTGGAATGCATTTCCAACGTTGAAACAAACTCTTTTCAGGCATGCTGCACGTAGCGGATTCTATGACCTGCTGGTTGAACCTGCGATGTTGAAGAAAACAATTGTTGAGCATCCGGATTTCAAAACATATTCTTCGAAGGTTGATGAGGTTGTTGCATCATGGCGTGAAAAGCATGTTCCGTATCTTAAACAAATTGAAGCCGGTGTTAAACCGAAGGAAACCATCTGGTACTTATCGGAAGACCTTTTAATTAAGTTCTCTGAGATTCCGCTTCTTGATAAATTTGACATCTACCAGACCCTGTTGAATTACTGGAAAACCATCATGCAGGATGATGTGTACCAGATTGCTGATGAAGGTTGGAAAGCAATTATTTCCATGGATGAAAAGAAAAAGACATGGACTTGTGATTTGCTGCCAAAGAATCTTGTTATCGATAAATTCTTCCAATCCGAACAGGAGCATAT
>Ga0208459_1001136_pt1 | contig 26117 bp, 25 predicted proteins | sample AD_UKC087_MetaG_FD_184433 | JGI IMG/M metagenome (GOLD analysis project Ga0208459, IMG submission 184433) | Active sludge microbial communities of municipal wastewater-treating anaerobic digesters from USA - AD_UKC087_MetaG (SPAdes) (version 2) | ecosystem: Engineered > Bioreactor > Anaerobic >... | reverse complement strand
TGCGATAACGGCACGCCGGTCCTGTGCGATGAGGAAAGCATCACCGTTACCGTGACAGAAGTAAATACTGCCCCAACAGCGCAAGATCAAGAGGTCACGACCCCTGAAGATACACCCGTTGACATTACTTTGGTTGCCAGCGATCCTGAAGAGGATCCTCTGACAGTCATCATTGTCGACCAACCTTTGCATGGTGATTTGACCATCAATGGTCTTGTTGTGACTTACACGCCAGACCTGAACTATTATGGTGGGGACAGCTTTACCTATAAGGTCAACGACGGTCTGGTAGACTCGAATACAGCGACTGTGACCATTACAATCACACCGGTCAACGACGCGCCTGTGGCGTATGGAATGACTGTGGAAACCCTGGAAAACTTCCCAGTGGATATTACACTCCTCGCGACAGACCCCGAAGGGGATATTGGAACCTTTATCATCGTGTCAGGTCCTGCGTATGGAACGCTTGAATGCGACGGTCGCTACTGCACGTACACACCGGATCCCAACTGGAATGGGGAGGACAGCTTTATTTACAAGGTCAATGATGGCCAGCTGGACTCTAATGAAGCGGTGGTGAGCATTATCGTCTACCAGGGACCCAGGATCTACATTCCAATTCTATTCAAGTAAACACCACATTTTCGGTCAAGAGGCTGCCCGTCAGGGCAGCCTCTTTTTGTTATTGAATAACACAGTACCCTGGAACTGCTCGGTAAACAGGTAGTTCAAACTTTAAAGACTTTTGTTGTTTTAGGATATGGAGGTAGCCAGCAATAATTCGTTCTCAAGCTTGGATAACATTTAGATAGCTGGGAATTACTGACTAGACTACAGGCTGATTTTCCATGTTGGTTTGACTATTGACCGCAAATAATCAGCAGAGGAATTAAGGCGGTACTATCACGATGATTATCTCTCTTGCTAGAACCGCCTGCGTAAATGGAAATATCACTAAATTATTAAGAGTTTACTGCCTCAATAAGATTAGGTTGCGCATATAAGTTATGTAAGCTGATTAATTGAATATGATCAGCGCAGCATAACCAGGGTTAATTATCTGGCTGAAGCCCGCGCAATGTTTCGGTGATTGATATAAATTGACGAGCTACAGCAGTGAGTTCGCCATTCCTCAAGTAACATAGGTCTAGACGGGTGGAAGCTGTCGGCAGGATGCCAAGCACTGAGACTTTTGGTTGAGCCATGTACTCAGCCAGCTTTCTCATAAGAAGCGCGACCCCCATGCCGTTAATGACCATTTCCAGTAAGTTTTCCAGCCTATGGTCCGTAAAAACAATATTCGGCTCAAATCCGCTTTCCCGGCACAATTGGACGCTCAAGCGGTGCAGCATGGTGTTCTCTGGGATAAGCACAAAATTCTCTTGGCTTAGCTTTTCCAGCGGGATTACACTTTGATTAGCAAGTGGGTGATGACTTGGCAGGATTGCGACCAATTCGTCCGCAGCAATAGGCAGATAGCAAAATTCGGGAGAAAGCTCTCCGTATGTTCGGATGAAGGCGAGGTCACATCTCTGCTGGCGTACCAGGTCAATCAGCTCTTCCGAACCGGCTTGAATAACATTAATAGTCGCTTTGGGATTGGTTTTTTTGAAGCGAACAAGAAGCTCGGTGATGTTGTATTGCGCTAAAGCCGGGATTGAACCAATAGTTAGCGTTTGTTGGCTGTCGTTTTTTAAGTCTTTCACCTGGGTGGTGAGGAGCTCATACAAGGCAGTAATTTCGCGCGCGTACGGAAGAAGCATTTCTCCATTTTTTGTTATGGAGACCTTGCGCGTGGTCCTGTCAAACAATGTCAATCCAAGGTCGAGTTCAAGACGCTGGATGTGCTTAGTAAGTGTTGCCTGTGAGCAGTAAAGGATCGCAGATGCCTCAAGGAAATTCTGAGTTTCTGCAACTACAAGGAAATCCCTGAAGTACTTGATTTCCATTGACTCTTCCTTTCAAAAGATATATTCGATTTCAGAATATATTATAGCGCAAGATAGAGCAGAGAGTATACTGGGCACCCAAAATCGTCAATTGTCAGCCCCAAAGTCCTAATAAGGTGTGACTGTCATATTCTCTCAAGTCACGCAAGATAATGCTATCAAAGAACTTATAAATTCCATATTGGAATATATCGATAGAAAAATCGAATTGCTCTTAATAACAATAAACCTTAATATTGTATTAACTCACCTGATGGGAACTTAGGTTGTTTTGCCTCCTGGCATCCGGCTTTCAGCTACTATATACCTTTACGGAGGTCCCATTTTCTTTATGGAACATAACAATTTTACTTCGCGAATGCTCAGTAAAAATACTTGGATCATATTTGGTGAAGGATGCACCTCGTACCTCCTGGTCGGGAAAAATTCAGGCTTGATGATTGACAGCGGCTTTTCGACCGAAAATATTCAGAAGTACGCCCAATCATTGATAGATGTGCCTGTGAACATGGTAGCCAATACACATGGGCATTTTGACCACACAGGCGGCAACGGTTGGTTTCAGCATGCTTATATGAGCGCGAAAGCTCTGGAAATCGCGAAGGTTCCATACCCCAGCTTGGATGCGGCAAAGTACCGCACGGATTACATTGTCACTGTTATTGGCGATGGCGACGTGATTGATTTAGGTGGGCGCAAGCTGGTTGTCATTGAAATTCCAGCGCATGCTCCCAGCTCAATAGCTTTGTTGGATCGCAGTGAGAAAATACTTTTTTCGGGCGATGAAGTCGCGGATTTTGTGGTTTTAATCTGGATGCAAAACGATCCGCAGCCGTACGTTGAGCAGCATGCGCTGAACATGGAAAAACTGCTCAGATATCGTGATGGGTTTGACAAAATCTGTTCGGGGCATGGCGATGGATTCGTGGAGGCTGATATTATCAGCCGATATCTTGAGCATGATCACTCGATTATGGCAGGCAAACAAAGTGAGCCGTGGATTATGGCTCCTGGTGGTCCGACTGATTTTCATATGCCTCAGCCGGAATTCAAGCGCATCTCAAAATACCTTGATACGAACCTCGTGTTTGACTCACGGTATGTCAAATTTCCATGAGCTTTCAGTAAGTTAAATCTGAGAGAGAAGGAGAACTTAATCTGCGATACATAATACCTGTAAAGTGGAAAAAATGGATTTCACGCTGATAAGTACCTATAGGAGAAAGAATATGAAACGCAAATTTTTAGTTGTTTTCCTCGCCCTGGCAATGTTACTTTCTGTACTGTCAGGCTGTGCGAAGGAAGTCGAAGCACCGACGGAAGAACCCGCTGCCCCCGCAACAGAAGCGCCAACTGCGACTGAAGCACCTGCAGCAACCGAAGCCCCCGCGGTTACAGAAGCCCCAGTGGAAGAGCCTGCTTTGCCTGCCGAGGTCTCGATTGCTATTGGCGCGGATCCTGCTGACCTGGCTCCCTTTGTTGGGATGAGCATGGGCCGAATCGCAGTTCTGAAGACCATCTATGAGTATCTGATCGAAACCGATTCAATGGGCGGGGCTGCCGTGCCAATGATCGCAAAAAGTTGGGAAAAGACCGGCGACAAGATGTACAAAATCACGATTTTTGATAACGTCTACGACAGCGCTGGCAATCACGTCACTGCTGCAGATGTTGCTTGGTCTTACAATACTGCGAAGGAACTCGGCAACTTGCGTCCATTAGGCGATGTCGTGTCCATCTCAGCTGCCGATGATGTAACCGTAAATATGGAAGTGAAAGCCGATTTTGGCCCTGGCGGACTTGAGAAAGTGCTTTCTGAGTGCCCGATTGTGAGCCAGGTGGCTTACGAAGGAAGCGCAGATGGCTTTGCGACGACGCCGGTAACCTCTGGCCCATATCTGCTGACCGAGTACGTTCCAGGTTCAAGCTTGACATTTGAACGACGAGCGGATTACTGGCAGACAGACCCCCAGTATCGCACTCTTTTCAGCCAGGCGAATGTTGAGAAGGTTGTCTTCAAGGTCATTACCGAAGCCGCCCAGAACGCTATCGCGCTTGAAACCGCGAACGTGGACATTGCTGCTGGCGTTACCGGTGATGATTTGGTCCGCTTCAAGGACAACCCAGCCTATACAACCTTCAACTTCCTTGATAATCTGACCCAAAACTTGCAGTTCAACGGCTCTGAAGGACACCCGCTGACCAATAAAGAGCTCCGCCAGGCCATCGCGTATGCCATAGATACAAACGCGATGTGCGAAGCTGTTGCTCCTGGCGCCTGTACTCCCGCGTACACACTTGGGAACGCCAACTTTGGTGGATTCCTGAAGAAGTGGGAGTCTGAACCATACTATCAGTATGATCTCGCTAAGGCCAAGGAGCTTTTTGCCGCATCAGGACATTCTGAGGGTGAACTTAGCTTCAAACTACTTGCCCAGAATGACGCGCGCTCCGGCTTGATTGCACAAATCATTCAGGCGCAGTTGGCTGAGCTTGGTATCGCGGTTGAAATTTCACAGGTCGAAGCGGCTGTGTACAATCAGATTCAGTACGATCCCACGGCTTATGACTTGCTCCTGGCCATGTCTGCTGGTGGCGATTTCATCTTTAGCCCATGGCAGCTCGTTTACGATCAGAATCGGTACAACGGCGCAACATCCAACTTCTTCAAGGATGATGAATTACAGTCGCTTCTGGTGACTGTGAGCTCCCTGGAAGGATTCAATGAAGCAAATGTGGAAGCGTTCCATCAGTATGCAAAAGAACAGCTTTACTCGTACCCATTGTTATCCTTCAACAGCATTATTGTGGCGGATTCAGGCGTTCTGAAAGTTGTACGGGATACTCGCGGACAGGTTATTCCAGGTGCATGTGAATACGCTGCGGATTTCAATAAGTAATTCAACCAACTCTCGCTAAAGTGCGAGCTTGGTAAACCCCAAAAGAGGCGGCACTGCCGGAAAATACGACACCAGTATCGAAGGCAGTGCCGCAAGCATTAACAGCTCAATTTGGTGTTGTTTCTCAACGCTTACCGCATTTTGCGGGATAATCAATGTGGATTGGGCAAAGTTCTGGCGGAAAGGGCACGCTTAATGGGAAGATACATCCTCAAACGGTTGATCTGGATGATACCAGTTGTTTTAGGGGTAACGATACTGGTATTTTCGATTATGTACCTGATCCCTGGTGATCCAGCAAAGATGATGTTGAGTCCTGAAGCCACGCCTGAAGAGGTCGAAGCCAAACGCGAAGAACTCGGACTTAATGATCCATATCTGTTGCGTTTGGGGAAATTCCTGGGTGGGATTATTTTTCGGTTTGATTTTGGGGAATCCTGGGTTTATAACCAACCTGTTACCAAAGAACTGGTCAGCCGCTTCCCCCGCACACTCACGATTGCCGCAATTTGTATCGGGCTTCAAATCGTGATCGGGATTCCATTAGGTATCGTCGCGGCGGTGAATCAGAATGGGTTGGGGGATCGTATCTCAATGTTTATCGCCTTGTTCGGCATTTCACTGCCTAATTTCTGGATTACCCTGATGTTAGTGCTTTTCTTTTCAGTACGCTTAGGTTGGTTGCCACCTTTTGGAATTGGCGGCTTAGAGTATTACATTTTGCCTTGTATTGCCAATGCCTTTCCTGGCATAGCCACCCAAGCAAGACAAACGCGTTCGAGCATGCTTGAGGTAATTCGGTCGGATTACATCACGACCGCCCGCGCTAAGGGGATGTCTGAAACCCAGATCCTATTAAAACACGCTCTACCCAACGCGCTTTTACCTGTAATCACAATTATTGGCAATGGCATGGGAATGCTGCTCGCGGGAACAGTTGTGATTGAATCCATTTTTTCGATTCCGGGCATCGGGATGTACCTGGTGGGAGGGATAAACTCGCGTGACTATAATATTGTGCAGAGTTCGGTAATCTTCCTGGCTCTCGCATTTACTTTTATTATGCTACTCGTCGACCTTGCATATGCATTTATCGACCCTCGTATCAAAGCGCAGTTTGCGCGGAAGCACAAAAGGAGCCAGCATGCTTAACAGCACTGAAATTGCTGCAACTCCCAGGACCTCCAAAAAACAAAGCCAGTTGACTGTCGTACTTCGCCGTTTGTCTAAGAACCCATCAGCCATGATAGGGTTGGTTGTTGTTGTTGTGTTGGTCCTTATGGCAATTTTTGCGCCGCTTATAGCGCCTTTTCCTTATGATAAACAGAACTTGCTCAGTACGCGCAAAGCCCCATCATCCGAGCATATCATGGGCACAGATGAGCTTGGCCGGGATATCTTCAGCCGAATTGTCTACGGCAGTCGTTACTCGTTGAGTATTGGCTTTCTGGCGGTGTTGTTCAGCAACTTCATTGGGATGACATTAGGCGCGCTGGCCGGCTATTTTGGAGGCCTGGTCGATGACATAATTATGCGTTTGATAGATATCATCCAATCTATCCCAGGAATCCTACTAGCCATCGCAATTTCTGTTGTATTGGGACCAGGATTTATCAACACACTACTTGCGCTGGGTTTTGGCGCTATCACAATGGCTTGCCGCCTGATGCGTGCGTCTGTGCTTGGCATTCGCCATCAGGAGTTTCTGGAAGCAGCGGTTTCTAACAACGCAAGCACTTTTCGGATAATCACCAAACATGTGATCCCAAACAGCTTTGCGCCTGTTTTGGTCGGCGCTACCATGAGCATCGGAAATGTGATCATGTCTGCAGCGATGCTCAGTTTCATTGGGCTGGGAATCCAACCTCCAACGCCTGAATGGGGCGCAATGATATCGGGCGGGCGAGCGCTGATTCGCTCATGCCCGTGGATGGTTACGTTTCCAGGAATATTCATCATGCTAACGGTACTGGCTTTCAATATGCTTGGCGATGGTCTGCGTGACGCCCTAGACCCGAAGTTGAAGAAATAAGGATAGAAACAGCGATGATTGAAGAAGGCACATCTTTCCTTACTGTGAATGATCTGGTAGTGGAATACACCTCCGAGGGATCTGTTATTCATGCGGTGAACGGGGTATCATTTTCGCTTGAACGGGGGAAAACTTTTGGTCTGGTGGGGGAGACCGGCGCAGGAAAAACTTCCATTGCCAAGGCAATTCTGAGAATTCTCCCGGATCCACCTGCCAAAATTCGCAGAGGACAAATTCTTCTCGAAGGGGAAGATATACTAAAGCTCGACGAGAAAGCGATGCGCAAAATACGCGGGCGCAAAGTCTCCATGATTTTCCAGGATCCTATGACCGCGCTCAACCCAATCATGAAAGTTGGGAAGCAAATAGCGGAAGTCATTAAGCTGCACAACAAAGCCACCAACAAACAAGCCGAAGCGGAAGCCGCGCAGATGCTTGAATTAGTAGGGATTCCAGCCGATCGGTTCAACGAATTTCCCCATCAATTTTCCGGAGGGATGAAGCAGAGGGTAATTATCGCAATGGCGCTGGCATGTAATCCAGAACTTCTGCTTGCGGATGAGCCCACAACCGCGCTGGATGTGACCATCCAGGCACAGGTGCTAGAAATGATTAACAAGCTTAAGCGGGAACTGGATACATCGATGATCATGATTTCCCATAATCTTGGAGTGGTCGCTGAGATTTGTGATGATCTGGCAGTGATCTACGCCGGCGAAGTGGTGGAACGCGGCAGCAAAGAGGCAATCTTTGACCGCGCCTCGCATCCATACACGCAGGGGCTCTTTGCGGCTGTGCCCACGCTGGATGAAGAAAAAGAAAGGTTGGCCCCTATCTCCGGTTTACCACCGGATCCGTCTAATCTGCCTATTGGTTGTCACTTCCATCCGCGCTGCCCCTTGGCTGATGAGCAATGCAAAATTGAGAAAATTGAATTAAGAGAAATTGAAAGCGGTCATTACTGCCGTTGTATCAAAGTTGCAGCAATGGAGAACTGATATGTCCGCGTTAGTCGAAGTAAAGAATCTTAAAAAATACTTTGAAACACCTCGCGGGATGCTGCACGCTGTGGATGACGTCAGCTTCTCGATTGAAACCGGAAAAACCATGGGGATCGTTGGTGAGTCGGGTTGTGGTAAATCAACGCTGGGCAGAGTCATAATTCATCTGCTGGATAGTACCGACGGCAATATTTATTTTGAGGGCAAAGATATCACTCACGCCAATGCTCGGCAACTTCGCAAACTGCGCGAAAATATGAAGATCATCTTCCAGGACCCATATTCTTCGTTGAACCCTCGCCTGACTGTTGAACAGACGATAATGGAACCACTACTCATCTCCGGAAAATACTCCTCTAAAGCCTGTAGCGCCGAGGCTGAACGGCTGATGGATATGGTCGGCATTGACCAGCGTTTGCGGCTGGCCTACCCGCATGAATTGGATGGAGGCAGAAGGCAGAGAGTGGGAATTGCCCGGGCATTGGCTTTGAATCCAAGGTTTATCGTCTGCGATGAGCCGGTTTCGGCACTGGATGTTTCTATTCAGGCACAGGTGTTGAACCTACTGCAAGATCTGCAGGATCAGTACGAGCTAACCTATATGTTTGTGACGCATGACTTGTCGGTGGTTCGGCACATTTCCGACGATATCAGTGTGATGTATCTGGGAGTACTGGTGGAAACCTGTGCGTCCAAGGAGTTATTCCGGCATCCGCTGCACCCCTACACACAAGCGCTCATTTCCGCAGTTCCGACGATAGATATCCACAACAAAAAACAGCGCGTCATTCTGGAAGGTGAAATCACCTCTCCGATTAATCCGAAACCAGGCTGTCGCTTTAAGAAACGCTGCATTTACCATACCGACCAATGCGACGCGCCGCAGCAGCTTGAAGAAATCCTTCCAAACCATTTTGTAGCATGCTGCCGTGTGCGAGAAATTAATCAACTTTAGGTAAAACTTGGAAATGGGCTAGTTTTTTCCTGGGCTTGAGGAGTGAACATGGCTGTCGAATCTATTAATCCGCAACTCTGCAACGGCTGCGGAATTTGTGTGTTAAGCTGCCCAGCCGACGTCTTGCGTATGGATAAAACGAAAAATAATGCCATCGTCCTTTATCCTGAGGATTGCGTGGTCTGCTGTTGGTGCGTCGCGGAATGTCCGACGGATGCGATTTCTCTCACGCCGAACCTCACTGCTCGCATATTCACCACTTGGGGGTGAGAATGGAAACCATATGGGAACAGCGACAGATAAAATGTGATGTTCTGGTTGTTGGCGGGGGAATTGCTGGGTGCTTCGCCGCAATAAAAGCTCGGGAAAAAGGCGCGTCAGTCCTGCTGATTGATAAGGGTTATGTTGGGAAATCCGGTCAATCACCTTACGCGGGCAGCTTTATGGTTTTTAATCCTGCTTGGGGGCATGACCTGCAGGCTTGGATGGATTTGGTGAACCGCACCAGCGAGTATGTGAACAATCGAGCTTGGACTGAATTGACCATCACCGGATCATATGAACGTTATCTCGATTTACTGCAGTGGGGAGTTCGGTTTGCTGGTAATTCAAAAGATGAGCCGACGCGATTTCCTGGACCTTCCGGGGTGACGGAACAATTGCGTTTTGAGGAGGACAAACACGGGGATTATGTTCAGGTCCTCAGGCGGCAAGTAAGGAAGTCTGGGGCGCAAATATTAGACCGCATCATGCTGACCGAGCTATTAAGAGCCAATAATTGCGTCGTTGGGGGTATCGGTTTATCGGTGGATGACCCGGTTCTGTATGTGTTTGCTGCAAGCGCTACGGTGTTGTGCGTAGGCGCTTGCGGGTACAAACCCGTGGCTTATCCGCCAATAGTCCAGCTGACTGGTGATGGCGAAGCTATGGCGTATCGTGCTGGCGCGGAAGTCCTCGGCAAGGAATTTGTGGATACGCATATTTCCCGAAGAGACATTCCAGTTGGGATCCCCAATATGTTGGGGCGCAAACATCCGGTGCCAGCTGCGTTGGTCGGGCTGGATGGGCCTAAACGTGGCCGAAAACTTAATAATGCAGAGGGGAATTCGCTTTCCCCGCGCCCGGATGGCAGCTCGAAGTATTCTTTCACGTACCTCGAAACAGAATTTGAGGTGCATGCCGGGCGTGCTCCAATCTACACCGATGCTCCGGATGGAGAACGGGAAATGGTTGGCGGCGCCTGCCTGGGGATGTCTTTGCGTAAAGCGGATGGGCTTTGGCCGGCTGACCTGCATGGCCGGTCGACGCTGTCCGGACTGTTTGCGGCTGGAGATGCGCTGGGAACGATGCAAAACGGTTCTGCGTATGCCTTGACCGGGTCAGCAATCGCGAATGGCGCGGTGACAGGGGCGTTGGCCGGCGCGGCAGCCGCAGAAGAAGCATTGTCCATTGGGCAGGTACATATTCCAGAGGAGGAAATTTCCCGGGCGACGCACTATGTCCGTGGGCCTATTGAGCGCAGAGGCGGTTTTAGTCCACAGTGGGTAACGCAACTTCTGCAAAATACCTTAATGCCATATTTTATCTCATACATAAAACGCGCTGATCGTCTTGAATTGGCTCTTTCTATGGTACTGTATTATCAGGAACAGCTGGCTCCCAAGATTCTTGCCCGGGACCTGCACCAGCTGCGGCTGGCACACGAGACCAGGAACATGTTATTGAGTGCTGAAATGCGTCTACGCTCCGGGCTGTTTCGAACTGAAAGCCGCGGGAACCATTTTCGTGAGGATTTTCCGAGCCGGCATGATCCCGAATGGCTGGCGTGGACCAAAATCGGGCAAAAAGATGGGAAAATGGAGCTTTCCAGGATCCGAATCCCGGGAGCATGGCATCCTGATCTCAGCATACCGTATTTTGAACGCTACCCATATCGTTTTCCCGGGGAGACAAACGCAGACTGTTAAACCGAAGATTTGTCTAAGATAACAAAGTCTCGAGAGCCTAAAACAGCTCCTGAGAGTTCATCATTGCGCATAGTTATCAGAATGTTCTCTTGCTCAGGCTCTCTGGTTGCGGGTGAAACCCTAAGTGCCTATATACCCTCGGTCCAGCGGAATAGACGCGGCGCGAAGTCGTATAGTGATTTCCGCCAGGTTTGCCATTCGTGTGATGTCCCTGGAAATTCCACGAAGACTGTCTTAATCCCAACCGATGCCAGCTGTGTAAGGTTCTTTTTGGCGGAATAGTAAATACCTTCCTCAGCAGTTCCCGCGCCCCACCAAAATAAGTGCAACTTCTGATTTAATTCTTCAGGTTTCTGAAAAACCCCGCCAAAAGAATACTCAAGGTTAAATTCCTTCTCATCCATTGGTCTGCGGCTGAATATGCCGAGCGCGGAGAACAGGTTCAGGTTTTGAAGGCCAATGTACAGCGTTTGAACGCTGCCCATCGAGAGTCCTGCCATCGCGCGGTACTCCCTGTCCGGAATGGTCCGATAACTGGCGTCAATCATAGGGATGAGTTCTTTAATCGTGACATCAATGATTTCCTGCGGAGGAGGGGTTGAGGGGATGTGGACATGCATCCCGGGAATTGGCGCCTGACCCCAGTCCATCACGACAATCATCGGCGGTGCTTTTTTCTCAGCGATTAAGTTATCCATGATGAAATTTGCCCGCCCTTGTTCCACCCAACCGGTTTCATCTTCTCCGCCGCCGTGCCTAAGAATGAATACGGGGTACTTTTTTTCAGGCTTGGCTTCATATTCCGCCGGGATATACACATAAGCGCGCCGCCACATGTTGGTGATTTCTGAGTAATACCACTTCATCCGAACTTCCCCATGCGGTACGTCCTTGATATCATAGAAGTCCACGCCTGGTTCTGGGATTTCCACGCCGCAGGCCTGCATAACCTGGCTGCCGTAACTTTTGGAGGTAGTATCGTTTACACGCACGCCATCAACAACTAACCAGTAAGTGTGTAAACCTGGAACAGCAGGGGGCGTAGTTATGCTCCAAATTCCATTCTCATCCCGTGTAAGCTCATAAATCTCTTTTCCAAGCCCGTTGAAACCGTTGTTTTCTGGTTGTCCATTTACGGGTTCAATTTGCACGCTGTGAGCCAGCGGGGCTTTTAGTCTAAACGTGACGCTTCGGTCCTGGTTCACCACCGGAGGATACTTCTCAAAGCGCATGTGTGCTTGTTTGTTCATGTCAAATGTTTCTTGCATCGTTACACACTCCTCCACAATTCAATTGGTCTCGATTTCTTGCGACAGCTCAATTGTTTCCTCGTACCAATCGTCTGAATAGCGGATAAATCTATGGCGTAAACTTGGGTTGATTTTCGCGAACAACTGATTCATGGCTTTGGCATAGACTTTATTGTTGACTTCGACAATATCCAAGCTCAGAACCTGGCAGGCATAGGCGATAGCATTGATGTAATCTTTCCGTCTGAATTTTATTTGTTTCGGCTGCCTATCAACCACAGAAAAGTCTTCGTCTTTTGGATGAAAATATTGAATGTAAATGGCAAAGCCTTTTTCCACATCTGAGCCTAGTAGGTTTGAAGTGTTTATGTTTTGTTCGAACCACTTCAATCGTTTTTCTGCGACGGTTTCACTCATGATTTCGTATGCTTTTTCCATGCCGAAATGCCTGCCGATGGAGAGAACGAGGCGGTACATGTCAATCTCGTAATCGTGCATCACTGACCGTACGTCCGAAACGACGGATGCTGCGTTCGCATTAGCGCGCGTTTCGATATCCCTTAGAACTTCATCCCGGCCGCTTACCTTGCGGGTTTCCCATATTATGTTCGCCATTGTTTTCTCCGATTTTTCTGCATTGGTCTTAAGTGGAACAGCCTCCTGACTAGTGAATTATGTTGGAGAGGATTCATCAGGAGACTGTTCCTTGCAAAGGAGGGAATTCAGAAAAGGTCAGGCGAAAATATTGGTCACTCCGGCATCTTCAACACGTTTCCTAGCTTTTTCTTCATTGTCCGGGAAAATGCCGGTATCCTTGAGTCGGCGCAGGTAATGCCCAGCGTGCGCGCTGACAAATGTTGTGGGTCCGCCGTCGGAGTTCTGAAGGAATTCCTGAGTAAAGGCGATAATGTCACCAGTAGCGGTTGTGCGTGGAAGTTCTATAAGTACTTGTCCGGTTGCGCTGCGAACCGCATTGAAACCAGCTAGATAGCCGGTGTTAATGCAGGGTTGAATATCCACGATGTGAGCCTTACTGCCGGCGGTAAAGTAATTCTCCAGCGGAGGCACGCGCAGGGTGTTTTCGCAGAATACCAGATCGTGTCCAAGTGACCAGAGATTCATGCCGCCGACGGGAGCAGCAGGAACTATATTTTCAAAGCCCGGCACTTTGCGAAGCTTTTCGAGTGGAATTGGGCTGGGCCCAGCTCCTCCAGCAAAGATTCCGCGATCTAAAAGGCGGAAGCGGCCGGTATCCGGAGAGACTCTCCAGCTTGTTTCAGCGTCGGCAGGGTGGCCTTCGCCATCGTTACCGTCTTGTCCGCGGGTAGCCCAGCTCCATTCGGGGTCGGTGTCCCAGTCCACCTCATCTCTGAAGGGAACAAAAATTTGATGGCTGTACGCCAGCGCGTCTTTCCACTCTTGGGAAAGCGATTCTTTGTATAGATATATGCCGTTATATTTAACCCCTGGTGTGCCGTCTTTCTGCCGCATGCTCCAGGTTTTTCCGCCTGCTTTTCCCGCCAGATTTACACGGTCCCCAAAAGTCGGGCACTGCATCCAGGGGCACATGGTGCAGCCGCCGACGTTTTTGGTGCAGTCTTTCATTCCGCCAGCTGAGCCAGTTGTGTCTATGAAGGCGTCTCCTTCAATCCAGGCGTCTTTGTAACGGTCGATCTTCACTTTTACCCTGGTGATGCGCTGACCTTCTTTTTCAAGATCCACAGCGCGGCAGCGCCAGACAATTTGAACGCCCCATTTTTCTAGCAGACGGCGAAGCGCTGGCTCAGCGGTCATCACATTGTAAATCCAGGAGTGTTTTGTCATCTCCTCGGAGCCCGGGAGACTGTGCCAGGGGTAGTGGGAATTACGGTAGTTGTCCATATTGTCTAGGCTGACTTCGTCCAAGACCTCGTTGACTTCAGGCGCGCCCATTTCAAGAATTTCAAGATGCAGTGGGTAACGTCCTCCTACATCCATACTGCCGGCAATCCGGCCGATGCCTAAAAGCTGGTCTTGTCGTTCAAGCAGCACCACTTCCGCGCCGGCTTTTCGAGCGCCGATAGCCGCAGCGATTCCTGCGCTTCCTCCGCCGATTACAACAACCTTTGTCATGATATATACTCCTCTGATTTCATTAATGGGGCTTGTAAATATAAAATACAAAAATGCCAAATTACTATGTACCAAAATTATAAAAGGACAGGGGTTCTAAAGCAATTCATTTTTCAGCATAATAATTACCACAATGGAATATATTGAGAATAGTAATCGAGACGATCTACTCTCGAGAAAAGAATATCTCCCTTAGAATCGCTTTGCCTTTGATTTTAATTACATCCTAACGAGCAAGCACAATAATGCCAGAGCTTTGTAGCTTTTTTGTCACGAAATTTTCATTACAAAACTATGGAAAAAAAATACGGCGAGAGCCGTATTTTGTACAGATAACAAATTGGCAATATGGAAGCAAGCGTTGCAGTATACTTTCCAAACTTAATTGACGGGTGTCAGCCGCAAAGCCGAGCCCACCGATTCAAGCAGTTGATTAAGCGCGTTTACGGCTTCATCATCCAGCATGATGCCTGTCTGCCGGCTCTCGACCTCTTTGTTGTACTCGATTTCACCTGGAAGGTAAATCTCGGTAGCAGAGCCGGCCTTTTTCATGCCTTTTAGACTGGCAATGTACGCGTCCATCTCGGACTTGTACGCGTCCAGGCTGATGAACTTAGAGATATCAACCGCTGCCAGCGAAGCGCCGACGCCTGTCGCGCCGTCAAGATTATGGAAGCTTTGAATGTTCGGAGCATGCTTTGCTCCGGCCACCAGGCCGGAGAGAATATCCACTGCAAGAGCAATCGCAGAGCCTTTGGGTCCGCCCATGGGCAGAAGAGTGCCCTTGAGCGCTTCGTTGGGGTCGGTGGTTGGGTTGCCGTTCTCATCCATGGCCCAATCTGCCGGGATCGGCTTGCCGCGCCGCGCGGATTGGCGAATCTTACCACGTGCAACCACGCTGGTAGCCATGTCCGCTGAGAATAGGAGGTCCTGACCTGTATATATCGCAATGGCAATCGGGTTGGTTCCGGTAAATGCTTCCGCGCCGCCCCAGGGCGCCATCGAAGGCGCGGCATTGCTGCTCATCAGGGCAATCATGCCCTCCCGAGCCACCATTTCAGTGTAGTACGCCAGGGAACCCACGCTGTTGGTATTGCGAATGAGTACAAGCCCCACCCCGAACTGCCTCGCTCGGTCGACAGCCAAATCTGCCGCGAGTTTTCCCGCGACCGGACCAAGCCCGTCACCACCGTCAACGACTGCGACAGCGGCATTGTCCACCGCGAGCGTTGCCTTTGTAGGGAGGGTCAATTGTCCGGCCTTGACGCGGTTAAAGATGGGATTGAGCAAATACGAACCATGCGTGGTAATTCCGCGCGCGTCTGCTTTACAAAACGTCTCCGCGACCAGTGCAGCCCCTTCCGGGCTTTCCCCTGCTGCCACAAGCAGCACCTGCGAGGCATTAAAGAGGTCTTCTCGTCTTACTTTCATTGTCTACCTACCTTAAGCTAATCCCGGCTTCCCTGCCATGTATATTCGTCAGGAAGCCGGGAGTGAGTCTCCAACTACTGGCGCTATGCAACTTAACGCAAATTATTTCGCTAAGATGGATTCAAGCTTTTCAAGTGACTGCTTTTGAATCTCATCATGAAGGCTGTTGCCGTGCGAATCCATCGTAACCACCACGGGAAAGTCTTCTACTTGAATCACCCACAACGCCTCCGGCACGCCGAACTCCAGCTTATAGACGCCGAGCACTTTTTTTACGGATTCGGCAATCAAAGAGGCAGCCCCGCCGATGGCATGAAAATAAACAGCCGGGATTTTAGCGCAGGCAGCCAGCGTTTTTGGGCCCATGCCGCCCTTGCCAATCACGCCTTTCATATGGAAGTGTTCCATCACGGCGCCTTGATAGGCTTCCTCGCGGATGCTGGTCGTTGGTCCGGCAGCTACAAAGCGATAATTCTTGTCCTGCAGGCCGCTAACGACCGGACCGCAGTGATAGATGACGCCGTCCTGGAGCAGCCGTTTCAGCTCTTCGTACACCAGCGCGTCTTCCGCTGAAACCGGGACAGTTTTCGCGATGAAATTGTCCATAAACCATTTATGGACCGTGTCCCGTCCTGTGACCATAATTCCGCTAAGGAGCACGGAATCACCAATTTTCAGATCACGGATGGCTTCATCGGAGATGGGCACGGTAATTCTTTTGAGTTCTTTGGCGCTCATGCGTAGTTCACCTGAGTCCCTTCAATTGTCAGAGTGCGGTGGCGGTATGCCCAGCACATGTAGGAAATCGTCACAAAGTAAGAGGCAGGCAAGCGGTGCGAGGCGCGAATTTTTGTGCCAAGCACAGTCGATTTTCCGCCAAAACCCATTGGTCCAATTTCCAGAGTATTGGCTTCTTCGGTAATCCGCTGTTCCAAGGCCGAGAGTTCGGGATCTGGATTGTCCTCGTGCAGACCGGTCAGCAAAGCTTCTTTAGATACCAGATATCCGCTGCCCCGGTCTCCGCCAATGGCCACGCCTAAAAAACCCGGCGCGCAGCCCTGACCCTGGGCCTGGTAGACCGCATCCAAGACAACTTTACGCACGCCTTCCAGGTCGCGGTCAGCCCCAAGGCCCACATCAGGCAACGAATACTGCCTGCCGACGTTCTCACATCCGCCGCCTTTCAACATCAGGTCGATGGTCAGACCGTCCCCCGCAACTTCCTGAAAGTGAATAGTCGGGAAATTATCATCCCCGAGATTGTTGCCGGTGTTCTTCCCATGCAGGGAGTCCACCGCGTTTGGGCGAAGGTAGGAGCGTTTGGTAGCCTCGGCGATTGCTGCCCGGATTTGTGCTTTGAGCGCGCCTGGTTCCCAGCCCTGTCCGTATTTGACGAAAAACAGCGGCGTACCGGTGTCCTGGCAGATGGGGGTCTGGTTGCGCCGGCTCATTTCCACATTTTCGAGGATAGAAACCATGGCAGCTTCTGCCGCGGAACCCTTATCTTCAGCCTGGCGGGCATTGATGAGCGCGTCCTGGATGGATTTTGGCAGGTCGGTTGAAGTAAGCCGGACGAGTTCGACAAGTTCATTGGTTATATCGCGCACTGGTTCACCTCTATTTGCGTTTGTTCACAATGCGTTCAATGAGATGCGCTTTGTAGGCTTCAAGGTCGATTGGCATCCGAGCGACGCCCGTCTCCATAGCAGCTTTGGCGACCGCGGGGGCTTCGTACAGGCAAACGCGTTTATCCAGCGGTTTGGGGACGATGTAATCCGGACCAAACTCCAAATGGTCAAGGCCGTAGGCGTCCAGAACATCCTGGGGCACCGGCTGTTTGGTCAATTCTGCCAGGGCATATGAGGCTGCCAGTTTCATTTCGTCATTGATCTGGCTAGCGCGCACGTCCAGCGCCCCTCGGAAAATAAAGGGGAAGCCGAGCACATTGTTGATCTGGTTGGGATAATCGGAGCGGCCGGTACCCACGATGGAATCGGGGCGCGCGCGGCGGGCAAGCTCGTATTTAATCTCTGGATTTGGATTGGACATGGCGAAAATAATCGGGTCGTGCGCCATGCGCTTGACCATTTCCTCGCTCACGATATCCGCGGCTGAGAGACCAAAGAAGACATCCGCGCCTTCCATTACCTCTCCCAAGGTCGCGGGACCATCGCCATTTTCAAAGGCCACCTTATAGGGGTTCATGGATTCGGTGCGTCCTTTGTAGATCAAGCCTTTGGTATCCACCATGTAGATGTTTTCGCGGGGGAGACCGAGGCGGATCAGGTGATTCGCGCAGGACATGCCCGCAGAACCAGCCCCGGCGAAAACAATTTTAATGTCTGCGATTTTCCGATTGGTTAGTTCCAGCGCGTTCAGCAGCGCGGCGCCGGTGATAATAGCGGTTCCATGCTGATCGTCATGGAAGACCGGGATATCCAGCATTTCCTTCAGTTTGGTCTCAATATAAAAGCATTCGGGGGCTTTAATATCTTCGAGGTTGATACCGCCAAAGCTGGGGGCGATAGCCCGGGTTACCTCAATAACTACATCCGGGTCGTGAGAATCGACCTCAATATCAAACACGTCCACATCCGCGAAAGACTTAAACAGAACACCTTTGCCTTCCATAACGGGTTTAGAAGCCAACGCGCCGCGGTCTCCCAGCCCCAGGATGGCAGTCCCATTAGAAACTACCGCCACGAGGTTACCCTTGGAGGTGTACTGATAGGCAAGCAGGGGGTCCTTTTCAATTTCGAGGACTGGCCAGGCAACGCCGGGAGTATAGGCGAGGCCCAAATCATACTGGTTATCCAGAGGTTTGGTCGGTACCATGGCGACTTTGCCAGGAACCCCATTCAAATGATGGTATTCGAGTGCAGCTTCTTTAGTGATTGCGGGCATAATGGGTCCTTTTCTTTTAAGATGAGATATTGATACCGGCAGGTCTTTATTGATCTGTTTCTTCGGCAAAGTAAATCGCGCCTACGGGACAGTTAGCCTCGCAGCTGCCGCATTCGACACAAATTTCAGGGTCTATGTGCGATTGTGTTTCATCTTCGGTGATCGCCTCGCTGGGGCAGCCCGCCACGCAGGCTCCACAAAGGATACAGTCACTGGTCACGATATAGGGCATAAAAATCCTTTCTAAAACTTATCCCATATACATTCTTGTGGGATCGATTTGCTCCCGAATGAGGCGCAGCTGTTCCTGGGTGGGGGGCTCGGTAAACGGGATTGTTCCGCTCATCTCCGGGACAAAACCCATGGTGTTCAGGACGTCCTCAAGAGCGTTTCCAGGGTGGATCGAAAGCAGCTGCATGCGCTTGGTCTCTGGGTGAAAGCCAAAGATGGCTTTATCCGTAATCACGCGTTCCGGGCCACCGCGCATGTTCAGGTCCGCTCGCGCGCTCCCGCCGCTGATATAGCCTGGGCTGGTGACGAACGAAATGGCTTCTTTTAATTTGCGGGCTTCGTGGCGGATGATAATCACGGTCTTGTTCGCGCAGGAGGCGATGTCATTCGCGCCGCCGCTGCCAACCATGTGCTTGAACTTCCCGCGTGGGTCACCGACCAAAGTTGTGTTCAGGTTGCCAAACTGGTCAACTTCCAGACCGCCCAGGAAGCCCACATCAACGCGACCTTTATGCAAAACGGTACCAAGAATATCCACAAAACTGCTCAGGACTTTGGCGCGATACCAAACGCGAGGGTCAGCGAGACCGACGCCGCTGTCTATCGGCTCGGGGTCCACAACGCCCAATTCAAACAGGATGGTCATGTTGGGGGCATGGGTTTGTTTTGCCAGGAATGACGCAACCACTGGTAAGCCCAGGCCAACCGCCACAATTTGGCCATCTTTAAGTTCGCGTGAGCCAGCCACAGCCATTAATTCTGAGGGGGAGTATTCGCTAGTCATCTTAGTAACCTCGCAGTGGGTCCGCGGCGATTTTCTTGAGGAGTTCATCTCCGCCCAGTTTGGCAAGATAAGACTCGTGGTCCGGTACGCCGTAAACGTAAGCATCCAGGTAGGTTTGCATCGTTTCAGGGCTTTGGGCTGCCTCCGCGTATAAGCGGATGTGGTCAGCGTCGTAATCGTAAGCCTGGTAAAGGGAGCATGGGTGCGCGGCGTATGGGACGTGCACGACATGGGAAACCAGGAACCCAGGGATTACATTGCGCTCTGGATGTTTGCGAATTTCTTCTGTGGAGATGATTTCATGCGCCAACACGATGGTGCGTTTGCTCGCGCGGGCTTGTTCAAGATTATCCCAACGCGGTCCATTGATCTGCGCGTTACCCTCCGAGTCCGCGGCGGAAACGATCGCAACAGCGACGTCTGGCAGCAGCGGTTTGAGCGCTAACCATTCTTCGCCAGTGAAAGGATCCGTCACCGTGGCGACGTCTTCGGGGTGCTTCTCCTGCAGGTTGACCAGCAGGTCAGAGCCCTGCAATGAGCGGATTGGGATGAAGGGGAGACCTAAGGAACCAGCCAGATACCGGAAGGTCACCGAAAGACTGCTGTATTCCTCAGCAGCCAAAGTGCCTGTTTCTATGCCGCGATTGACGCCGCTTAGCCGGCCAAAGCGGTCCAGCGAGCCGCCGCCGTAAATGAGGCGGTCAGCCATGCCTGCGCCAACCAGAATGTCAGCATCCATAGCGCCCACGCACTGCGAGAGCGTCAGGTGATTGATACCCTGCCGGATGACTTCATGCGCAAAGGCCATCGCGCAGCGCGCGATGGCGAAACCGGGCAGCGCGACGTGCGAGCCAGGTGGGATGCTTGCGACTGCGTCGTGTAAGCTGCTCAGCTTGTTCATCTTACACAACCAAAGCAGGACGGTCGAAAACAACCAGCAACAGCTGGCAAACGCCATTCTCGCACTTGATTTCCGCGAGTTCCACCTGGCGGTTGAGCTTGTCTTCGATGCCCATGATGATCAGATTGGCTGGCACGCATGTAAAAGGTTCGATGCCTTTTGCTAACATCCGTTCTTCCACAGGGAGGTGGAGGCAACCCTGCACTGAAATCCGTAAGGTGAGGTCTTCTTGCGCATAGCTGACATCACCAACAATGCCTTTTTCCAGCAGGACTGCTTTGACAACCTGGACAATTGCAGGGATTTCTGGGCCAGGGATACGATCCTTGCAGTCGTTTTCATAAATTCCTCTACCGACCTCCATCATACGGAATCGGCAGCCGCGCCCGCGTTCATCCCAAAAGGCTTTTTCCAGTTCAAAAACCAACCCATTTAGATAATCGTGAGAAATGGCTTTGTCGCTCATCTTACTCCTTGTAGTAGGGATTGCCGAATGATTCGTCAAAGACGATGTCCTTTAACGCCAGGCGGGGGCGGGGGCGGTGGGGCCGCGTCGGATGTCCAATGGAGATCAGGCTGACCGCTTTATATTCGTCAGGAATGTTTAGCAACTTGCGCAACCGTATTTCATCGCGAACGTCGATGCAAGGGGCGATGACCCAGCAGGCTCCCAGGCCAAGGGCTGTCACCATCAGCAAGATGTTTTCAATCGCGGCCGAGGTATCAAAAGGAAGGTCCCAAACATCCTTGCGGCCAATGACGATGATGTTTACGGGAGCTGTGGCAGCAAACATTGAGACCGCGCCGGAGGTTAACTTCTCATAAGCAGCTTTCTTTTTAGCTTCATCTTCCAGGGTCGCGAAGCGCTGCTGCATTTTCTTGGTCATGAATTCCGCGGTAAATCTTCTTCCGCTGCCGCCGCCGGAGATATCTCCCAGTTTCTTGCGGGTGGCTTCATCCTTTACAACAATAAAGCGCCAGGGTTGGGCGTTTTCTCCTGATGGGGCTTGTCGGGCTGCTTCCAGGATCAGGTCAAGATCTTCATCCGAAACCGGTTCCGGTGAATATTCCCGGATGCTGCGCCGATCCTGGATGGCTTTTAAGGTGGCCTCTGCCAGAGTGAATGTATCAGACATTTGCTCTCCTTTAGTAATGAAATATGGACTGCCAGGGTGAGGTTGCGTGTCGCATTTCGATTGTTCCGAGTTCATTTGCTACTTAATGAGGTTCGTCTCATCTAATAAAACACTATTTTATAGAATGACACTATTATCACACGGATTTAGCGCTCTGTCAATAGAATTTGACCGAAAGGATGTTGTGCTAAAAAACCATTTTGGCGTTGTAGTCTTGACACTCTGAAATTTCTATGTTAATATCCAAGCAATGAAACCCAGTTTTATAGAATGGTACAAGTTTCATTTCCCTGATTAATACGAAAAGGAGATATTGATGGCCGACTTACCTTTTGTCAAAGCATCCGATGTTGAGGGGGAGTATCGCGAACCACCGCGAAGGTCGAAACTGCTCTTAGCTCCCAAGTTCGGAGGCGTTATTAACGTTTCTATGGGGATGAATATCACGGAAGTTGGCAGCATGATTCCGGATCATGTCCATACGGAATCAGAAGAAGTTTTGTTCCTGATCAGCGGTCGGGCCAAACTCGTCATTGAGGGAGAAGGCGAGTGGGAAATTGGGCCAGAGACCGCTTTTTATTCGCCAATTGGCAAAAAGCACCGCGTTGAAAACATCGGCGATGAACCGCTGAAATTAGTCTGGGTATATTGCCCACCGCTTCCAAGTCATTTGAAATAATTAATCAAGAAATGGAGATAACAAGATGTTTGAAGAAACCCGCAAGTATGTAAAGACCCTTGGACTGCCTGAAGGCGACCTATTCGATATGCCGTCTTCCACCCTGCGTTTTCCTGACGGCGCAGCTTTCCGCATTGAAGTTCCTACTGTTAATACGGCTGAATCCGTGCAAGCCCTTTTGGAAACCGCAACCAAAAACGGCATCGTCATCAACCGCGTGACCGAGACCTACGGTATGTTCCGTCATACCAAGGAAGAAATCAAGGAATACTGCCGGCTGTGCCATGATTACGGCTGCGAGCTGCTGCTCTCCGTTGGTCCCCGCGCGACCTATGATACCGGCGCGACGGTTCTTTCCTCCCAGGGTATTCGCATTAGCTACCGCCTGCGCGGTATGGAACAGGTGCTGCGCGCTGTGGAAGACATCAAGCGCGGTTATGAATACGGCTGCCGCGGCTTCCTCATCTATGATGAGGGCATGCTCTGGCTCGTCAACCAGATGCGTCACGACGGCGCTCTGCCTGCTGACATCAAATTCAAGTGCTCTGCTCACCTCGGTCAGTGCAACCCCTGCTCGTTCAAACTGCTTGAAAGCCTGGGCGCTGATTCCATCAACCCGGTGCGCGACCTGCAAATCCCGATGATCGCGGCGCTGCGCGCGGCTGTCCAGGTACCGTTGGATGTTCATACCGATAATCCTCCTGCTTCCGGCGGCTTCATCCGCGTTTACGAAGCTCCCGAAATTGTTCGTGTAGCTGCTCCTGTGCACTGCAAGACCGGCAACTCTGTTGTGTCCGCGCATGGTTCGCTGACCTCCGCCTCTGACGGCAAGAAAATGGCTGATCAGGCTTCCATCGTTGTCGAAATGCTGACCAGGTACTACCCCGAACTGACCCAATCCGGTAAGAACACCCCCGATATGTGCATTCCCGCAGTCTAGGAAAGGACTCTTCAATGGGTGAATGGGTTTTCCCACCAGATGGTGGCAGAATGGAAAAAGCTGAAGGTCTCTATCTGCAGACCATGAACATGACGCAGATCAGAGAACGGCTAAAGACGAATGATTTAATTATCATCCCTGTTGGCAGTACGGAATGCCATGGAGCTGGTCAACCTCTGGGTGAGGACACCTTCCTGGTGACGCGCATGGCGGAACAGGTCGCCTTGAAAACAGGCTGCACCATTGCGGAACCTGTCTGGTATGGATCCCATCCTTTCAATCACCTGGGTATGCCCGGTACCGTTGTTGTGCCGGAAGATGCGTTTTTGGCAAACCTGCGGGCTATTATCGCCGGCTTGTGGAACATGGGTTTTCGCAAGCAAATCTTTCTGAATGGGCATGGGCAGGAGGAAGTCATTCCGCTTGCCCTGCAGCAATTCGGAAAAAAGTACCAGGTGCCCGCGGTTCTCATTTCCCTGCATTGGCCGACCGTGATCCATGATTACCTCAAGGACAAAGCGCACGGCGGCCCCTTCGAGACGCCTTTCCAGCATGCTGACGAGGCAGAAGGATCTTACTCCCTGGCGCTTTTCCCGGAATTCATGGATATGAGCCTGGTTGTGGATACCAAGCCGGAAGGCTTTCTGCCGCCCGGACACGTGGACAAAGGCGGAGAGGTGTATCACGCCCCCATAAAGGGACATGAGCATGTTGGTTTGGGCGGCGCGGAAGTGCTTGTTTACCCTGAAGGCGTCATCGGACGGCCAACTCTTGCGGACGCGGAAAAAGCAAAACCCGGCTTGAACGCGCTCTTGGATTACATGGTGCGCCTCATCGGGGATATCATGACCAAATTCCCGGCTGGGGAACTGCCCCCCGCTGAAAAAGTCACCATGCGGCCCAAGGAGCAAATAGACGCGCTCCTGAAAGGTCCGCTAAACGGCGGCACGCACATATATACCGTAGCGTACCCCCCGTAAATCGATAAGCTCTGCTGAGGAATTTTATGCAAATACTCCGTGTAAACATGAATACGTTGCAGGTTCACTTTGAACCTGCAACGCTGCCTTATGAACGGCTGGGCGGCCGGGCCTTGATAGCCAGAGTATTGCTCGAAGAAGTTCCGGGCATGTGCGACCCCTTAGGCCGGGAAAACAAACTCGTCATTGCGCCGGGATTGTTAGCTGGCTCAGGCGTTTCCGCCTGCGGGCGCCTCTCCATCGGAGCGAAAAGCCCGCTCACTGGCGGCGTCAAGGAAGCAAATTCCGGTGGCACCGCGGGAGACGTGCTGGGTCGTCATGGTATTCGGGCGATAATTGTTGAAGATCTGCCAAGCGACGACACGCTTTACTTGCTGCTCGTGAGGAAGGGTCTTCAGGCAGAATTGCTTCCAGCGGATGACTTGAGGGGAAAAGGCAATTATGCCACCTCAACGCTCTTGCAAGGACGCTACGGGGGAGATTATTCCGTCATCTCCATCGGTCCTTCTGGCGAGCAGATGCTGCGCGGCGCTGGCGTTGCGGTAACTGGCATTAATGACCAACGCTGCAATATGTCTGCGCGAGGCGGCATTGGCGCCGTGATGGGCAGCAAGCACCTGAAAGCGATTGTGATCGAAAAAGAAGAAAACCGCAGAGCTCTGGCAGTTCCAGAACTGGTCCGCAACGCGAATAAGGATTTTGTTCTCGAGATAACTAAAAGCCCCAAATTAGGCAAACAAGGCTCGCAGCATCTTTACGGTACTGCTTCGATTGTCGCAGCGGTTAATGAAATGGGCGCGCTTCCAACACGCAACTTCAGTAATGGGCGCTTCGAAGATTCGGAATCCCTGCGCGGCGAGACCCTGCGTAAAACAATCCTGGAAAGAGGCGGCCAGGTTGGCGTGAATTGCATGCCCGGCTGCGCCATAGCCTGTCGGAATGTTTATGTGGATGAGAACGGCACGCCAATAGTTGCCACGCTGCAGTATGAGACCATCGCGCTGCTTGGTTCCAACCTTGGGCTAGGCAAACTCGATGATGTTGCCAGGTTGAATTACATCTGCAATGACCTGGGACTGGATACCATCGAGACTGGCGCTGCTCTCGGCGTAGCTATCGAAGCTGGCTTCGCGCGGTTTGGCGATTACGCCAGCATTGCCGCGCTCCTCAATCAGGTGTCGGAAGGCACGGAATTGGGTCAAGCTATCGGAAATGGCGCCGTGGCGACAGGTATAGCCGTTGGAAACATCAGAGTTCCGGCCGCGCTTGGCCAGGCAATGCCGGGTTACGACCCACGCGCGCTAAAAGGCAATGGCGTCACCTATGCCACTTCCCCTCAGGGCGCGGACCATACCGCGGGCAACGCGTTTGGAGCCAGGAATGAAGTAAACCCGCTTGGAACCCAGGGGCAGAAGGAGCTGAGTTTCAAGCTCCAGATAATCTCCGCCATGTTGGACAGCACTGGGCTTTGTTTGTTCGTCCGTCCCCCTATCATTTCCAAACCGCAGCTTTGCGTGGATATGATTAACGGCGTATACGGCTGGGGTTGGACCGTGGAGGACTATAACCAGTTTAATCGGGACGTGCTCAGGATGGAGTTGGAGTTCAACCGGCGCGCTGGCATCAATTCCCAAGATTACCGGCTTCCGGAGTATATGAAAACGGAACCATTGCCTCCTCACCAGGCGGTCTTTGATGTGCCTGATGAGGACCTGGACCAGGTGTTCTCGGCACTTGAAGACTGGCATGATTGAGGTTGAATTGTTTGGTCAATTGGCGGCGAATGGGAGCATGCTAAGTGTAATAGACTTGGCGCTCCCAACGACGGCCTTGCGACTGGCAGTTCATTTGAAGATTAATCAGGAATTGGTTGGAATTATTACGATCGACGGTAAGCAAAGCCAATGGACTGATAAAATTTATAATGGCAGCCGGGTGTGTTACTTTCCCTACCTTGCTGGC
>Ga0208459_1001131_pt1 | contig 26168 bp, 21 predicted proteins | sample AD_UKC087_MetaG_FD_184433 | JGI IMG/M metagenome (GOLD analysis project Ga0208459, IMG submission 184433) | Active sludge microbial communities of municipal wastewater-treating anaerobic digesters from USA - AD_UKC087_MetaG (SPAdes) (version 2) | ecosystem: Engineered > Bioreactor > Anaerobic >... | reverse complement strand
GGAAAGGAATACGCATATGACAGAAGCCAAAAAAGAGGTGTCTCAGAAGACAGAGACTAAAAATATCAGTCTTCCAATGCCCGAACTTCTAGATCTTCTCAAAGCAGGAGCACACTTTGGTCATAAGAAGAGTGCATGGGATCCTAGAATGGAGAAGTATATCTATGAAGTAAGAAACGGTATCCATATTATCGATTTAGTTAAAACATTAGATATGCTTGAGGAGGCTTTAACGAAGCTTGAAGGTTTTGCTAACAAAGGTAATATCTTAATTGTTGGAACTAAAGGGCAAGCAGCTACAATTGTTGAAGAGGTAGCAAAGAAGAGTGGTATGTTCTATGTAAACAGAAGATGGCCAGGTGGTCTTTTTACCAACTTTGATGGGATCAAGAAGAGTGTACAGTCATTGGTTAAGATGGAGGAAGAGATTGCAAGAGGTGGTCAAGGTTTGGTTAAAAAAGAGATATTGCTACTTCAAAGAGATGCTGAGAGGTTGAATAGAATGTATAACGGTATTAAGTTCATGGATAAACTTCCAGAGGCAGTTATTGTAATAGATAGTGAGGTTGAGAAGAATGCAATTAAGGAAGCAAGGAATATGCATATTCCAATCATTTCATTGATTGATACAAATAGTAATCCAGATATCATTGATTATCCAATTCCAGCAAATGATGATTCATTAAAGAGTATTTCGTTGTTTGTTAACCTCTTTGGAGAAGTAGTTAGTAAGTCAAAGAATTCTCTCTCTGTAATATCTCTTAGAAGAGATAATGAAGCTATGTTAGCCAAATTAGCTAAAGATGCACAGGAAGAGAAAGAGAGAAGAGCTAAAATGGAGGCAGAGGATAGGGAGAGGATGAAAGCATTAAGAGAAGGTAAAGTATCTGCTAGTGCATCAGCATCTGTAATTAGAGTTGTTAAAAAGGAGAAAGATATTGATGCAGAGATAAAGAAGGCGGAAGAGGTAAAAGAAAAAGAAGATAAAAAGGGGATGGATGATTTAGGTCTTTCAGCAAGGATAGTGAAAGCGTTAGAAGAGGCAGGTATTAAATCTGTAACTGCATTAAAGAAGATGTCAAAGGATGAACTCTTGGAGATTAAGGGAATAGGTGAGAAAGCAGTAAAAGATATTCAGAAAGCAATTAAATAATTTTAATAAGTAATAGATATGTCAAAAGTAACTGTTGATGATATTAAGACGCTAAGAGCAAAGACTTCAGCTGGTATGGCTCTTTGCAAAGAAGCATTGGTTAAATCAGATGGAGATATGAAGAAAGCTGTTGAGTATATTAATGAAAGAAGTGATGTTATCGGTAGACTTCATAGCTTAACAGGAGCAAAGATAGGTCTTTGTAAATTAGCATATGAGGATGCAGAGAAAGATTTTGAGAAGGCAGTTGAACTTATCAAAGAGAGGGGTTGGGATGATCCTGTAGCAGGAGATACAGATGGAAAATCTGAAGGAATAATTGATGCATATGTACACGGTACAGATAGAAAACTTGTTGCTCTAGCTGAGGTTACTTGTAAGACAGACTTTGTTGCAAAGAATGAAGATTTTAGAGCATTTGTTCATGAGATTGCTCTTCAGGTTGCAGCTATGAAGCCAGAATTCATCTCAAGAGATGATATTGGAGAAGAGAAGATAAAAGATTTGAAAGAGACATTTACAAAGGAACTTGTAGAAGAGAAGAAGCCTAAGGATATGTTAGATAAGATTGTTGAAGGTAAGTTAAATAAATATCTTGCAGAAAAATGTCTTTTAGAGCAGAAGTGGTTTAAAGATGAGTCTAAGACAATATCTGGATTGTTGGATGAGACAATACAGAAGATTGGAGAACCTCTAAAGATTACTAGAATTTTAGTATGGGAGTTGGGAAAGAAATAATTGTTCTTGCTTGACTGCTAATTTAAAGAATGTTAACTTGTAGCTGTTAATATGTAAAGTTAATGGCTATGTTTGATTCTTCATTGGGATATCATAAGAAACGAGCAACAGTTTTTTGGAGTTTTCTTGTTGTTGCGTTTCTTGCTTCGGGGTTTCTTGTTTGGCAGGTTGTTCATAGTGATAATCTTAGTACTAAAGATAGTGAGGCTAGTTCTATGAGTTCAAGCTCTTCTGTTACTGTAGTGTATGAAGTACAGGGAGGTGGAAGGATCGAGGGACAAACAACTCAAACAGTTCCTAAGTGGGGAAAGACAACTTCTGTAACAGCAATTCCAAATAATGGTTACTACTTTAGTTCTTGGAGTGATGGTAATACAAACCCAGAAAGAAGAGATCAGGTTATTGAAAACACAATATATAGAGCTATTTTTAAGAAGGAAATAGATAAGGAATAATTTGGGGATTAATCCACAGAATTATTGGACAACTTCCACTTATTCATATACAATTACCATATTAATATTGTTGGGATATTGGCATGGATACAAATCAATTTAAAATAGATATTACAAAGTGTGTAGAGCATGTTAAAGAAGATCTGTCTCAAATTAGGACGGGTAGGGCTACAACAGAGCTTGTAGAAGATATTTTAGTTAATGCATATGACACACAATCTCCAATTAAAAATCTTGCATCAATATCAGTGATGGATGCTAAAACCATAGCTATTCAGCCTTGGGACAAAACAATTTTAGAGAATATTAATAAAGGGGTGAGTGCAGCTAACTTAGGTTTTTCTCCGATAATGGAGGGAGATAGAGTTATCGTTAAAATCCCAGATCTCACAGAAGAGAGAAGAATGGAGTATGTAAAGATTATGAAAGAGAGAATAGAGGATGGGAGAGTATCTGTAAGGCAGGTTAGACAAAAATTCATGCAATCGATAGAAGAACAACAGAAAGGTGGCATGTCCGAAGATGATGCTGATAGGTTAAGAGAGGAAGCTGAGAAGATTGTTAAAGATGCAAATGCACAAATAGAGACCATTAAAGATGAGAAAGAAAAGGATCTCTTAACTATTTAATCTAGTATACAATTAAAATGTCAGTTGTTGTAAATATCCTACTGTTTCTTCTAGTTATTAGTATTTTAACTTTTGTTCATGAATTAGGTCATTTCCTTGCTGCTAAAGCTATAGGTGCTAAGGTTTTTGAGTTTGCTATTGGTTTTGGTCCTAAGCTTTTTTCAAAGACAATTGGTGAGACAATGTATAGTATTAGAGCTCTGCCATTTGGAGGATATGTCAAGATTCTTGGAGATGGAGATCCTAGTGAGGAGGAGATATCAAAAGGTGATGAGAAAAGAGATTTAAGTAAGAAACCTAAATGGCAGCAGATAATAGTGATGCTTGCTGGTGTTACTATGAATATTCTGCTTGCAATTTCCATATATTACATAGTTCTTGCTTCTAACGGATGGGAACTAGTACTTAATTTGGAAATGAAAGACTTTAAACCTATCGGAGCTACAATATACAAAGAGAGGGTAGGTGATGTAGAGTATGAATTAATAGAAGATGGTACTGCTAAAGAGGCTGGTTTGCCTGATGAGGGGATAGTTAAATCAGTAGATGGAATTGAGATTGAGTTTACTGATGAAGTTGGGAAGATAGTGCAATCAAAGAAAGGGGAATATATTGTTATTAATACTTGTATAGATGATAATTGTACTGATTACAATGTAAAAGTTTCAGATGATGGAAAGATAGGAATTCTCATGTCTACAAACTACTTGGTTGTTCTTTCATATAAAGAGAATAAAGTTTTTGCAGGGTTCTCACATATACGAAATAGTTTAGTTTTGATAAAGAATAGACTTAGGGAGATTATTTCACAAGCTAAGGTTACAGGTGATTATAGTGAACTGTCGAACTCTGTGTCTGGTCCTGTTGGTATATATTTTGTTATTGATTACTTTAAACAATTTGGGTTAATTCCTTTTATAGGTATGGTTGCAGATTTGTCTATGTCTCTAGCTATAGTAAATATACTTCCTATTCCTGCTTTAGATGGTGGTAGAGTCTTTATACTTCTGATAGAGTGGATAGTAGGTAAAGAGTTAGATGAGAAGATAAAATCTAAGATAATTAATATTAGTTTTATCTTTTTAATAATTTTGATACTATTTATAATAATAAAAGATATTGTTAATATAGATAGTATTAGAGAATTATTTAGTTAAGTATTTAAATAATATATGAGTAATGTAAAGGTCAAATTAGGTAGTAAGGGTATGGTTATTGCCCTTATCATTGGTGTTCTGTTATTAGGTGGAGGTGGTGCTTATCTATTATGGAGAGTTAATCAAGAGAAGACAGTATCTCCTACTGAGAGTGATGCCTATGTGCCTAAGATGTGTCGTAGGTGTGAATGGAATAAATGTACACTAGACAGAGTAAATGGTCAGTGTACCGGAGATGCGAATGGAGAGCATATTGGGTGTACAGATCCTCAGGGAAACGAGAAGTGTTGTGCTTGGAAAGATTCATACGAATACGAATGTGGAGTAGATTCATATCATATAACATTTAATGCAGGAGAGGGTGGAACGGTTAGTCCATCTGGACAGACAACAGTTAAAGCGAATGGAACTATTACTTCAACAGCTACTGCAAACACAGGGTATGTTTTTAAGAGTTGGGAAGGCTCTGGTGGTGGTACAGCTACTGGTCAAGAAACTAATATGATAACAGTTGCTAATGTTACTGCAGATGGTGGTGTATATACTGCAAAATTTGAAAAGCAAGCAGCAGAAACAGTAACCTTAACATATAACACAGATGGTAATGGTAAAGTTAATGGTGAACCAACTGTGACTCAAACTATAAACAAGGGGGCAAATGGTACTGCAGTCACAGCCACAGCTAATGATGGATATGATTTTGATGAATGGAGTGACGGCAATAAAAATTCATCTAGAACAGATACAAATGTCCAAGAATCTAAAACATATACGGCAAAGTTTAAAGCAAAAGATACACAACCAGGGACAGTAACCTTAAAATATACAGTGTCTTCGACCATAGACGCTTCTCAACCTCGTGGTGTAATATCACCTAAATTAAATCATGGGAAAATAGTCAATTCTAAAGGGGAAGATATAACAGATAAGGTGCTTACAATAAATAAGGGGGCTGATGGTCCCCCTATAAAGGCTATTCCTAATGATGGATATGAATTTGCTCAATGGTGTGAGCTTTTAGGTGAAATAGAAGGTTGTCAGCAAGGTGGAAATACTCCTGAGAGAACAGAGAGGGGACTGTCATCAAATAAAGTATATATAGCAAAATTCCGTGAGAAAAATACAACACCCCTTACAAACTGTACAGGAGCTACTCTTACTTGTGGTGAGAATAATACAATTTTAGTAAATTGGAAATCTCTCCCAGGTACAACTAGGTATATAGTTAGAGTTAATAAGGAGCCAGCAGATGATTGGGTAAATAAAGAAGGTGGAGATGAGTTTATAGTTATTGAAAACAATGTACTTAGTGTTACAATTCAAAATGTAGAACCAGGGAAGATATATGGCATTAATGTTGTGCCATATTATGGACCAGATGAGAAAAAACATTTTCATGAAAGTTGTGGTATCACTGGTTTGGGTGATGTGTGGAATCCTCCTTTGCATCAGGAAATTAGTTGTGAGGGAACAACTCCAATTGTTACACCTGGTGGTAAAGTTCCAGATACAGCAATATTTGATGACACTAAAGATACACTTCTTTTAGGTTTTGGAATATTAATAGTAGGTTTGGGATGGACATGGATATCTACATTACCAAAGAAGGCATATGTGTCTATGGTGTCAATGTCAAAAGATATTTCTAATGCAAGAAAGAGTGCAAGAATAAAGAGAGAGCAGGGTATAAGGGAATCCAGAAGAAATAGGTTGGAGAAAAGGATTAAATAACTTATTAGTGTAGATAGGGGTGAGAAATATTAAATCTGGAGGAAGTAGAAATACGATTATCATATTGTTGTTACTATTATTTTTAGTACTAGGTGGTACTGGTGGTTATCTATTATGGAGAACTAATCAAGAAGAAACAGTAGCTCCTACTGAGAGTGAGGCTAGTGATCAGACTAATGAATGTCATTGGTGTGAAGGGGGGTGTGGTGTTAGACCAATAGCTGAACTGAAAGCTTGGAGAGATAGTGGGCAACCTTACAATCAAAGTATGAAAGACAGATCAGACTCTTCTAAGGGAGATGTTGATGCAGGATATTCTATTCCTTCTGTTGTAACGATTCCTGAAGGGGTTCAAGGTGAGATGATTTTGTATTACAAGAGTTTAGATGGCATTATGACGCCGGGCTTCATATTTAATGATACTCACGATTTTCGTATGTTAAATTTGGATTCTAATAGGAGGCAAATCGTTAGAACTGGTATACAAGTGAACGGAGGACAGTCTTTTACTTTAAGTTCTGATATAAAAGGACATCAGGATCCTCCTTTCGCAGAAGGATGTCCAGGCTCGAATTGGAATAAGGGTGCATCTTTAGGTTGGATTAAGCCAAATAGTGATAATACTTGTGGCTCAGGATTTTGGGGTCCACCTCAAGGAAACCAATGTTGTCGATATGCAAAGAACAGTGTGGCTTCCGATATCCAATGGGTACAAAGTACAGGGCATACGATAATAAGTCAGCAGTGTTGGGGTGACTGGATGGAATGGAAAGGAGACTATGATTTTAATGATTACTTCCTCATTATTGCTGTTGAAGAACCTCAAAAACCATCAGTACTAAGTGTTGAAAAACATGGAGTTTCTGTATGTAACAATAATAATACGGCCAACCCAAGTGCTACGCTAACATATACAGTTACTGTAAAGAACACAGGGGATGGAGATGGTGAAATAAAAAAGATTGTTGACACATTGGACAGTAAAGTAGCATCAACACCTACTGAAATATCGGATGGGGGTATATATTCTGAAAACAATAAAACGATAATGTGGACATTTACTAATCCATTAACTATACCTGCTAAAAGTGAGAAAAAGTTTACTTACAAGATAAATGTGTCTAAAGACAAATTTGGTACTTACGAGAATAAAGTGGTGGTAACAAAGGGAGATGACAGTACAATGGAAGCAGATGCAACCGTACCTTGTACTTGTAATATTGTACAACCTCCAAATCTAAGTGTTGAAAAACGTGGCATTTCTGTATGTAATAACAACAATACAGCAAATCCAAGTGCTACTCTCACATATACAATTACCATAAAGAATACAGGAACAGGAAAGGGAGAGATAAAGAAGATTGTAGATACGTTAGATAGCAAGGTGACATCATCACCAACAGATATATCGGATGGCGGTGTATATGCTAATGGTAAGATAACATGGACATTTACTACTCCATTAGGGATTGATCCTGGAGCGACAAAAGTATTTACCTATAAGATTAATGTTCCTAAGGAGAAGTTTGGTAATTACAAGAATGAGGTTGTAGTAACCAAGGGAGACAATACGACAATGAAGGCAGATGCTACTGTCCCTTGTACTTGCAATATTGTCTATCCTGCAGATCTTGTTTTAACAAAGACAGGAGAATCTTTATGTAATGATGATAACACAGCAAATCCAAGTGCAACACAAACATATACAATAACGATAAAAAATAATGGAAAGGGTTCTGGGAAAGTTACAAAGATAGAAGATACTCTTGATTCTAAGGTTGTAACGAATCCTACAGAAGTTAAACCTCCTGCGACATCGTATTCTAACAGGGTGTTAACATGGATATTCTCTCCTCCATTAGTGATAGATCCTGGAGCGACAAAAGCATTTACTTATAAAGTAAATATTACAAAAGAGGGGTTTGGTGTGTATAACAATGTTGTAAGAGTAACAAGAGAAGGAGGAAATCCTCTTGAAGCTAGAGCTTCTGTTAATACTACTTGTAACATCGTTCTCCCATCAGATCTTGTATTAACCAAAGTAGGGTCATCTCAGTGTTTCAATGAAAATACTAATGAACCATATGCAGTACTTTCATATACAATAAAATTGGTAAATAATGGAGAGGGTGATGGTGAAGTTGCTCGCATAGTTGATACCTTGGACAATAAAACAGTTTCTGATCCTACAGATATATCAGATGGTGGAGTATATGCAGATGGTAAGATAACTTGGGTCTTTAATCCTCCTCTTGTGCTGAAGAAGAATGAGGAAAAGATGTTTACTTACAAGATTACTGTTGCTAAAGAAAATTTTGGTGCATATAGAAACACTGTAGTTGCAACTAAGGGGGATGGTTCTACAATTGAAACAGAGGCTATTACAGAGTGTTTGTGCAATCTTCCTCCTAGTGTTCCTTCAGACATACCAGCACAGCCTCAAACTGGTCTTTTTGATAACTCACAAAGTATTGTTATACTAGGCTCAATCCTTCTCTTTACAGGTTTAGGTTGGACATGGTTAACTAATTCGTATATAACATTGAAGAAGAAAGTAAAGACCGAGAGTAAATCAAGGTTTGAAAGAAGAGTGGTAAAGTAGTACTATATATCTAAGATTATTTAAAAAGCCCATTTCAAAATGAAAGGAAATAGAAAAGCGATAATGATAACTCTGCTAATAATCTTCCTTATAGTAGGGGGAGCAGGTGGTTATTTACTATGGAGAATTAATCAGGAAAAGACAGTTTCACCTACTGATAGTGATGCAGGACAATGTCTTGACAGTGTTGTTACTGTCGATTTTTATCCTTTTGGGTCAGATGATGTTGGATATGTTGAGGAGGTTATAGAAGATTCATTAGGAACCAAAGTTGTTAAACCAATAAAGAGTGAAAAGGGATATCTTAGAATTATTCTTAATAACTCTTGTGCAACTGGTGCACAAATCAGAGCAGTACCTAAGAAAGGTTACCAATTCAGTCATTGGGAGGAATTGATTGATTCTGAGAAACCAATTATTCAATCAGATCAAAATATACAATCAGATGAGACAAATTTGTTAAAGATTAAAGAAAATCCAATACAGGTAAAAAGAGAACACTCAAGCCTTAAAACAGGTTATCTCATGAAAAAGGATTTAAAGTTAATTGCTAGGTTTGTTCCAGAGTCACCAGATCTTTGTAAGGAGGTATCTGTAGTATACCAAGACCTTACTAGTCCTGAGGGAAATCTTAAGATATCGAAAGCATCAGGGAATGTTGTTGAAAAAGATAATACGATTATACAAACCTTTACACAACCAAGTGAGATTGGTTCTGAGATAGAAGCAGTACCAGCTAGTGGGTATAAGTTTAAGCATTGGATAAACGCTGTTTCTGGAGATGTTGTGAGTACAGGTGCAAAAATTCGAAAGGATGCCAAAGAGTTCTTTGGGCTCAGAACATGTATAGAGCGATCATTTAGTTTAATATTGAAGGCTGTATTTGAAGAAGTTGCTGACGATGGTGTTGATAAAACTGCCAAGGTTATATACCAAGCAACACCTCCTGAGTGTACGAAACTTCTTGTTTGCGCTAGTCCTAATGAGCCCAGACTAACAGCTGATAATAATAATTGTTTAGAGCAAACAGCAAGTCCAAACGAGCACGTTATGCCTATTTCCATTGATCCTTCTTTGGATAAAGAGTGTGTATTTCAACACTGGCTTGTTAATGGTAATAGAGATGGCTCAGAGTTGAAAAGGCATGATAGAACTGGTGCTGCTGGCTCTATAACAACCATTGTAGCTGTATTTAAAAAAGAGACAACGCCAACAATAGAAAAAACATATTCATTAAGATATTCTACAGAGGGAAATGGAAAGCTAAGTAGAGATGGTGGTACCCCAGGTAGTGATACAATCTCAGTGGTTGTTAAAGAAGGAGAAAATGGTCCTTCTATTAGAGCCATACCTAATTCTGGATATGTGTTTGCATACTGGATAAATGATGATACCCAAGAGAAGGAAACAAGTCCTTTAGCTACTACAAATCCTAGACAGGATATAAATGTGAATGAAAATATAGCTATAACTGCTCATTATGAAAAGAGTGGTGATACCACACCTCCCGAAGATGGAGGAACTACACCTCCTGCAACTGAAGATACTACTAAACCAGAAGATGAGACGAATAAAGATGGTTTACCAGGTACAGCTGTATCAAGTGTATCCAAGATTACGATACTAGCTGGTGTAGTATTCCTCTTTACTGGTTTAATCTTAGGTTGGCCAAAGGTTGTAGAAACATTTTTGGTAAAAGAGAAAATACCATATGTAATTCATCCAGAGATCTCTTCAAAAGGAAAATCTAAGAAAAAGTAGTAAAAGAGTTAGAGCTTGTGGTATAATCCCCTTGTATTATTTAAAGGAGGTAAATATGTCAGTTATCGTACATTCTAATGAAAATATAGATAGTGCTCTCAAAAGACTTCATAGAGAAGTTCTAAGAGAAAAGATTCTTGAAACATACAAGAACAAAACATACAGAATCAAAAAAGCAGATCTTGAAATTGCTAAAAGAAAAGAATGGGCAAAAAGAAAGAGAAGAAGAAGATCAGCTGCAAGAAGAGCTAGATAATTTTAGCTATACATCACAATGTCTTTGTTAGAAACTTTAAGAAAAGATATGTTTTCTGCTACAAAAGATGGTAATACTACTAAGGCAGACATCCTTAAGATGGCTATAGCAGCTATTAAGAATTCAGAACTCGAAAAGGGAGAGCCTTTGGAAGATAAAGAGATAGTAAAAGTTCTTAGAAAAGAAGTTAAGAAGATACAAGATTCGATTTCTCAGTTTACTACAATGGGAAGACAGGATCTTGTAGATAGAGAAACAAAGCAGTTAGATGTTCTTCAAGAGTACTTGCCTAAACAGATGAGTGAGGAAGAGATAAAGAAAGTTGTGAAGGCAAAGATAGTAGAGCTTGAAGCAGAGGGTATGAAAGATTTTGGAAAGGTAATGGGAGTAGTAATGAAAGAGTTAGCTGAGCAAGCTGAAGGTGGGATGGTAAAAGACATTATTGAATCTCTTCTTAATGCATAGATATGTTAGTAGAAATCTCTAATTGGAATACATTACAAAAGCTTTATCCTAAGCTCTCCTTTTCACTGTCAGGTTTAGAAAAAACATTAAAAAAACACTTTTCTGAATACAATATTTCTAGTGTGGGTATAATCTTTGTTAGTGAAGAGTACATACAAGACCTTAATATGCAGTACAGAGGAGTAGATACTGTTACGGATGTGTTATCATTCGTTCTCGATACAAAGCCATTAGTTGGAGAAGTATATGTTTGTCCAAAATATATTTTAGAAAACATTCCTGTTGAAAATTTTCAAGAAGAAATACTTAGAAATATTGTTCATGGAATACTACATATTTTAGGATATGATCATGCAGGAGAATTTACTAAAGAAAATGAAAAAGAAGAAATGTTTGTAAAACAGGAGAATATATTGCAGAATATACTTAATGAAATTAATAACAGGGCTAGGTAACCCAGGTAAAAAATATCAAAAGAGTAGACATAATGTAGGTTTTCTTGTATTAGATAGGTTAAGAGAAAGATTTCTTTTTCAAAAAAACTACAATGTAACTGATTGGGAAGAAGAAAAAACATTCATGTCTGAGATGGCCTTTCTTAAACAAGGCTCTAGAGTTATAGCCATACTTCAAAAGCCTCTGACATATATGAATAACTCAGGACAAGCAGTAAGTAAGGTTGTTAAAAAATATAACATTGAGAAGTTAGAAGAGAACTTCATACTAATTCATGATGATTTAGATATTCCTTTTGGTAAATACAAAATACAAAAAAGTAAATCTCCAAAAGGACATAATGGAGTAGCAGATGTAGAAAAAATTCTTCAAACAACTAAGTTTCAAAGAGTAAGAGTAGGAATTGAGAGTAGAATTGAAAAAAATATTCCTGGTGAAGATTTTGTACTAATGAATTTTACAAAAGATGAACAGATAGTACTTGATGAGGTAATTGATGATGTTGTAAATACAATTCTTCCAGAAATACTTCTGTAATTTCAAATATATGGATAGTTTAAGTGAAAAATTAATATCCAATACTAAAGAGTTAAAGCAGGATATTCTAGATAAAAAGGTTGTAACTGGTATTGATGAGGGTTACTTTGAGCTTACAGCAGAGCTTTTAGGTGTACTTCTTGGTAAAACTGTGTGGCTATCTACCTCGGAAGAATCAGATGAGAAAGAGAAGAGTCTTCTTTCTGTTAAGGTAGGTGATACTTTTAATCCTTCTTCATTTGTAGATTTAGGATATACAAGGGTTGAGAGAGTATGGGATGAAGGAGAGTATGCAGTATTGGGAGATATTGTCATTGTATGGCCTTTTAGTATGAAGAATATTGTAAGACTGAGTCTGTTTGGTGAGAAGGTGGAGAGTATAGATATTGTGGAGAGTACTAGTAGGAAGAAGATTGAGAGTGTACAGAGTAAGACCTTCATAGACTCTACCAGTCAACTTCTTGTAGGAAATGAGGAGGCAGAGGATCAGGTAAGGATTTCTGTAAGGTCTGACCTAGGCCTGACCTCTGGTGAGGCTGTAAACTTTGGAATACGCACAATTCCGGGTATAGAGGTGTTCTCGTCTGTCCATGTTACTCAGGAGATAGTCAAGAACTTTAAAACAAGGGGGTATGAGGTGCTGTATCTGACAAATAATCTAGATAGGTATGAACTTGAGGCAGGGAAGTCTCTAAAGGAGTCCATAGATGAAGTTTTTCTTTTGAATGACAGATACAAGAATATTGTAAAGAAAGGTTTTGTATTTAATGCAGGTAAGCTTCTTGTTTTAACAGATATGGAAGTGTTAGGAGAGTTAGATCTCTCTGAATTCTGGGAGAAGAATGTCAATATGGATCCAGGTTCTGTTGAGATACTTAAGAAAATCATTCCAGGAGACTTTGTTGTGCATGAAGATCATGGTATTGGTAAATATGTGGATTTACAACAGAGAGAAGGTGGTTACTACATCCAGATTGCATATGCAGGAGAAGATAAGTTGTTTGTACCACTTAGTGCATCACAAAAGTTAACTAAATATATCGGTGCTGGAAAAGCTAAGCCAATTCTAACTGGGTTGAATAGTGGAGTGTGGAGAAGAATTTCTAAAAAAGCAAGGGAGAGAGCAGAGGATATTGCGAAGGAGCTACTTCAATTGTATGCACTTAGGGAAACAGTAAATATTAATCCTTTTCTTACAGATGAGGCAGAGATAGATGAATTTGAGCATTTTGTAGATAGTTTTCGATTCAAAGATACAGATGATCAGTTACTTGCTACAAAGCATTTAGTGGAGGATTTTCAGAAAGGTAAACCGATGGATAGGTTACTAGTAGGTGATGTGGGCTATGGTAAAACCGAAATTGCTATGAGGGCAATGTTTGCAGTAGCAAATTCGGGTTTTCAAGTTGCTCTTCTTGCTCCAACAACAATTCTTGTTGAACAACACTATGCAGTATTGAAAGATAGGTTTAGGAATACACCTTTTAATATTAAAGTACTTTCTAGAATTGTAGGAGAGAAGGAGAAACAAAAAGTAATTGAAGAATTAAAGAATGGGGTGGTTGATATTGTTGTTGGTACTCATGCTTTACTAAGTGACAGTGTACAGTTTAAAAACTTAGGTTTACTTGTAGTAGATGAGGAGCAGAAGTTTGGGGTAAAGCAGAAAGAGAAGATAAAGGGGAAGAAATTGAATACTAATGTACTCTCTCTTACAGCAACACCTATTCCTAGGACCTTAAATATGGCATTACTGGGAATTAGGGATATCTCTGTATTAGCTACACCTCCAGCAGGGAGGATTGAGATAGAGAATCACTTTGGTAAGTTTGATTGGGATGTTGTTAAAGATGTCATTATAAGGGAACTAAATAGAGGTGGGCAGGTTTACTTTTTACATAATCGAGTGGAAACAATAGATAATGTGTTTGAGAAATTGGACAAGATGTTTCCACAGGCTAATGTGAGTGTTGTTCATGGTCAGATGAATGTTCAAACTTTATCTAAAAATATGCAGAAGTTTGTAGAAGGGGAGTCCAAGATTTTAGTTTGTACTACGATAATTGAGAATGGTCTAGATATTCCAAATGTTAATACTTTGATAATTGATGATGCTACTATGTTAGGTCTTGCACAGATGTATCAGATCAGAGGAAGAATCGGTAGGTCAGAGAAGCAAGCCTATGCTTACTTCTTCTATAATTCTCTTAGAGGAAATTCAGCTCTTAGGTTAGAAGCTTTGAAGAATTCGCAGGAGTTAGGATCCGGATTTTTGCTTTCAAACAGAGATTTAGAAATTAGGGGAGCTGGAGATATACTTGGAAAGAATCAGTCTGGTGCTATTAATTCTGTGGGTTATGGTTTGTACTCTCAGATGTTAGCTGATGCAGTTGCACAGTATAGATCTGGTATGTGAATTTGTTCTTAGTCTTGTAATAATATGCGTATGATTATATTATATAAGGTATATGAGTAAGGTTAAATTACAGGTAAGTAGAAAAACAGTAATTATATTATTATTGTTTTTATTTTTAATACTAGGTGGTACTGGTGGTTATCTATTATGGAGAACTAATCAGGAGAAGACAGTAGCTCCTACTGAGAGTGAGGCGGGTGGAGGAGGTCTTGGTTGTGGTCCTGACGGTTGTAATTGTGATTGTAATTCTGGTAAGTGTACTTGTGGTTGTCCAGGGCAGGTGTCTTGCTATGCTAGTGGTAAAGATTGTACAACTCCATGTTGTGTATGGCCAGAAGTTGCTTGGTGGTTAGCAGATCAAGGAGAAGGTAACTGTGCCTGTGCTCCTAGAACCAGAGAGTATCCTCGAAATACGAAACTTGAATGTCATGATACTGTCCCTAGATGTGAGCCTCCTGCTTGTCCAACTGGATATATAGATATGTACATTCCTACACCAAACAATGCATCACCACAATTTGAACGTGCTAACTATAGTGCTGAAGATTTAGTTTTGATAGATTCTGCAAAGTTATTTCATCATAATACAAAAATAATATGCAAGGAAAATGGGACTGATCCTTTGTGTTTCATGGAATGTACAGCTAAGTGTGATCCTTGTCAAAATACATATTGTGTAAGAAGAATGTGTAAAAAAGCTCCAATCTGTGGAGATGGTAATGTAGATCCTGGAGAACAATGTGATCCAGGTCCTGCTGGTTCTAATCCAGTTCCATGTATAGATGCGAATGGTAATGAAAGTGTTTGTGGTTCTGATTGTAATTGTATAGAAGTACTTCCCAATGTTTGTGATGCAGTTGGTGCTAGTGGTAATATTGTTCTCTCTCCTGCTACTCCTGAGTATTGTGAAAAAGTTGATTTTTCGTATACTGCAGGAGACACAGATGGAGTTGGTCAAGTAACAGTAACATTAGATGACGTTAATATAGAGTTTAATGAAACAGCTGTAGGACACACAAAGAAGATAACAGGAACAATTCCGGGGGATAAAAACTGTAATACAAGTAAGCATACCTTAAAAATTTCTTGGGTTGATGTACATGGGAATAGTGGGGGGGATTGTAGTCAGAGTATCACATACACTCCTAAACCAGCTCCAGCAGAGGTTTGTGATGGTAAAGATAAAGGAGGGACAATCATCTTTAGTGGTGGAACAGAGGTAGAAGGAGGTAAGAAATATATCTACAATGTTGGAGATGAGGTTAAATATAGTTATGTAATGGGTGACAGTAAATCTGTAGATTACAATTCTATTCAAGTTCTTATAGGGAGTACAGAAGTACGTTTTACTGATCATCCCGCACCTACATTTGATCCTCCAAGGAATAATCCAACTATTACTGTATCAGGAGTTTTAAACCCATTGCCTCCTGCTCGTAGACTCATGAGGATCTTTTGGAAGAGGGTAGGAGAAACATTCTACAATGGAGAAGTTTGTAGTACGGAGCGAGAGTTTACGATTAACTCTTGTGATGCTCTAGGAGCCAAATGGGAATCCAGACCTTCGGGAGATATAACGGAGAATAAAGATATTACTTTTACATATATCACAGGTGATAGTGATGGTGTTGATGGTAGTAGTATTCTAGTATTGTTAAATGATACGCCAGTAAATTTTTCTAAAGAGTCTGGAGTGGGTAATACCATTAAGGTCTCAGGTAATCTTTCTCCTACAGGTAAACGTTTAGATCAAGGTACATATACATTAAAGATTAGTTGGAAGGATATCTATGGAGCAGGAGGCAAAGAGCCTTGCTATATATCCACCACATTTAAAGTTGTGGAAGAGTTGTTCCCTGATTGGGGCATAGATAAGGTTTCTACAGAAGAATGTATAGATGATGGTACAGAGAACCCACGAGCTAAGATAATTAATACTATTACAGTTACAAACAAAGGAATAGTGGCAGGTAAATTATCAAAGATAGTCGACACACTAGATTCTAAGGTAGATTGTAGTATTGTTTCAGATATTTCTGCGGGAGGAGTTTGTGAAGGAAGTGTTATCACTTGGATATTTAATCCTGCTGATGAATATGCAGCAGGTTCTTCTAAGAGTTTTAGCTATTCCTACATTGTTTCTAAGGATCAGTTTGGTATCTATGACAATACTGTAATAGCTACTACAGAAAGTAATAATGAATTAAGAGCAGGATCTAGTATAGAGGCTAGATGTAATGTCGTCAGTCCTAGTTGTGGCGATGGTAATGTAGATACAGGCCTAGGTGAGCAATGTGATCCTCCAGGTACTTCTTGTATTAATGCTTATGGCCAAGAGAGTACTTGTACAAATTTGTGTAGTTGTCCAGGAGACGCTCCAGTTCCTAAAACAGGTGTCTTTGATAATTCTGAAAATATTGTAATTATAGGAGCTGTAATTCTCTTTACAGGTTTAGGTTGGACGTGGTTAAGTGATACATATACTTTAGTTAATGGTAAGTTAGTACAAAAAAGAAAAGAAGGTTTTGAAAATAGGGTGGTAAAAAGATAATTGTCAATAATGTACAAGAAAAGTCCTACGTTAATTAAGGGTGGGTAATTAATTTTCACTTGGCAAGGGTGAATTTTTAGATTAACATTTACCATATGTCTACTGTACTCTATCAAAAATACAGATCACAGGATTTTGATCAGTTAAAAGGTCAAGATAATGTTACTAAACTTCTTAAAAATGCTGTTAAGAAGAATCAGTTAGCTCATGCTTACCTCTTTGTTGGTTCAAGAGGTACAGGGAAAACTTCAACTGCAAGAATATTGGCAAAAGCGATAAACTGTTTAGATCCTAAGAAAGATGGTAATCCATGTTTAGAATGTGATAACTGTAAATCAATAGCCAATGGTACATTCTTAGATTTAATTGAGATTGATGCTGCATCAAATAGAGGTATTGATCAGATTCGAGAACTAAAGGAAAGAATTGAGTTTTCACCAACAGAGGGTAGATACAAAGTATATATCATTGATGAAGTACATATGTTAACCACGGAGGCATTCAATGCACTTCTAAAGACCCTTGAGGAGCCTCCAGCACATGTAATTTTCATCTTAGCTACAACTGATGTACATAAACTACCTCCTACAATTCTTTCAAGATGTCAGAGGTATGACTTTAGACTTGGTACAGATGATGAAATCAGAGATTTAATTAAGGGTATATGCAAAGAAGAAAAAATTAATATTCAAGAAGAAGCATTAAATATTGTAGTCCAAAATGCCAAAGGTAGCTACAGAGATGCCCTTTCCCTTATGGATGTTGTTTACAGTGGTCAAGAGCATAACAAATCAGAAATTACATTAGATGAGGTAAGAAAGACACTAGGACTACCAGATTCTGAGAAAGTAATACTTCTTCTAACTAGTCTTCTAGATGGAGATGGAGGTAAGGCATTAGAAACACTTGAGGGTTTAGAGCAGGGTGGTGTTAATCTTCAACAATTTACTGCATATGTTCTAGATACTCTTAGAAGAGTTTTAACTGCAAAGATAAAGGGAACTGTAGAGAAAGATTTCCCATTCATGAAAGATGTTGATATTAAAGAATTGCATAAGTTAATTAATTTGTTCTTAGATGCTGAGAACAAGCTTAGGTATGCAAACAATCAACTATTAGTATTAGAGATGATTATTCCAGAAATGATGAAGCCAAATGTTAGTACGGAGATAAAGATGGTGAATAGGGATGTGAAGAAGAAAATACCTGTACAAGAGGAAGAAAAAAAAGAAACTCCATTAAAGCAACTTGTTGAAGACAAAGAGGTGACACTAGAAGAGATAAATAGTAAATGGAGTCAATTTATAGATGAGGTTAGACCATACAATCATCATCTATATGCCTTCATAGGTACTGCCCATGTCATCTCTTTTGAACAGGGAATTTTACATGTGGAAGTTCCGTTTTCATTTCATAAGGAAAGAATAGAGATTCCCAAGAGTAGAAATATTCTTTCAGAAGTCTTTATGAAAGTTTATGGTACACCATGTGTGGTAGATTGTGATGTTAATCCAGATATGAGGCCTGTTGAAAAGTCTGATGCTGATACTGTTTTAAAGAATTTACCAACACCTAAACCTTCTGAGAAACCGAAGAAAGAATACAAACCTAAGGAGAATAGTAGTAAGATGAAAGCTATAGAAGCAATATTTGAGGGGATATAGGTATCTACTTTCCCAAAAACTTCTCAACCATCTCTCTATACCTATCTTGTGCACTTAAACATGTATCTATCAGATATCCTTTTTCATTTTCAAATTCACTTAAACCTCTGTAATAGTATTGTTTAATATCATTTTGGATAATAAAGGGTGTAATGGAATGTTTTAGACATTCTTTAAACATAATTATTCTACCAACTCTGCCATTACCATCTTGAAATGGGTGTATTCTTTCAAATTCAAAATGGAATTGGATAATATTCTCTATCTTTACATCTTTCTTCTCATTGTATTTCTGTAGAAGTTTTTTCATTTCCTCAGCAACATCTTCTGGATTAGTAGTATCTTTACCACCTACAGTATTTGCTAGTTTTTTGTATTCTCCTACATTAAACCAATCTTTCTTTTCATCAGAAGTATTAGTTTTAAGTATTCTATGGAATTTCTTAATAATTTCCTTTGTTAGTGGTTCTTTTGCAATATCTAACATATAGTCAAACATAGAGAGTTGGTTTTTCATCTCTATAATATCATCAATGTTCATCTGTCCACTTGCTAGTAGGGTGTTGTTATGAAATATGTTTCTAGTATCATCTTCACTTAGTGTACTTCCTTCTATCTTGTTTGTATTGTATGAGAAGTTTACAGCGGTGTATTCATAGAGATTACCACTTAGTTTTGAGGCTTTCTGATCTAGTAAAACTTGTAATATATCCATACTATATTATACCATTTTTCCTGTATGTAATGTGGTTTTTTGATATAATGAGGTATATAAATTTCACTTAACAACATATGAATATTAAAGATATACAAACATGGGAGAGAGATTTTACAAAAAGAAAAGGTATTGCACAGGATGAGGAGAAGGCTGTAAAGATTGCAATGCTTAAACTTACTGAAGAGGTAGGTGAGGTATCTAAGGCAATATTAGAGAAGGATTGGGATGGTGTTCTTGCAGAGGTTACAGATGTGATTGTCTTTGCATGTAAGGTTGCTAATATAGCTGAAGACTTTCATAATACAGAGAAGTTGGTAGATGTTATGAAAGAGAAGATAGAGTATTCAGAGAAAAGGACGTACGATAAAGAGAAGAGCAAGTTTGACAAACCATCGGATAAAAAATTCCACTAACAGGTCAGACCTTCGTTCATAACTTTTTAAAAGCCCAAAATCTTTGCTTTTGATTTGCCTTTTTGGGGTGGCTGTCCCTGTGTCTGTACTTGTAACTCGTACATTCTACCAGTGCCAAGGGTCAGGAGACCTTTTGGGAAGAGCATAATCCTTGAGATTAAAACTTTCTTAACTTGGGGCAGGCCTAGGCCAGACCTAATATTCGACTTCTTTTTCATGTATAATACCCGTGGATATATAAATTTTTTGTTTTTAAACATATGGGGTTACCAAATCCAATCGAGTTAATAAAAATGCAAAATGAAGCTAAAAAGCTACAAAACCAATTAAGAGAAAAGAAGATAAAGGGTGAGTCTAAAAACGGAATGATTAGAGTATACATGAATGGAGCACAGGAATTTGAAGATGTATATATCGATGAAGAGTATCTGGACCCAGATATGATGGATCAGATAAAGAAGGGTTTTAAGGAGGCATTCAAAGACTATCAGAAGAAACTACAGAAGGAGATGGTGCAAGATATGGATATAGATCAGATAAAAAGTATGTTTGGAAAATAGAATATGACAGTATTACCAAAAAGCGTTGAAAAAGTAATAGAGGAGTTTGGTAGGTTACCGGGTGTTGGACCTAAGTCTGCATCAAGGATGGCATACCACTATCTAAGGTCACCTAACAAGGATGCGACTAAACTAGCTAATGCTCTTGTGGAGATGGATGAGAGTGTTGTGAACTGTAAGAAGTGTTTCAATGTAACGGACCATGAGGAGTGTAATATCTGTTCTAGTCCATTAAGAAAAAAGGACAGGATATGTGTTGTTGAAGAGCCATTAGATGTTGTAGCTTTTGAGAATTCAGGTGTATATGATGGTATATATTTTGTACTTGGAGGTGTAATCTCTCCTGCAGATGGTATTACATCTGAGGAATTAAGATTCAAAGAATTGAAGGCAAGGGTTGAGGAATTGTTAAAGGAAGTAGATAGTTTGGAGATTATCATTGCAACAAATCCTAGCTTGGAAGGTGAGGCTACAGCTAGTTATATATATGACCTGTTTAAAACTCAGCTAAAAGAAGGTAAACTTAAGATAACAAGGTTGGCAATGGGGTTACCTACAGGTGCTGATCTTGAGTATGCTGATAGATTAACTTTAAAGAAAGCGTTGGAAGGAAGGAGGGATTTTTAATGAAACTTTACTCTACATTAGACAAAAAGATAGTTGAGATAGAGCCAAATAATGATGGTGTAATATCTATGTATAACTGTGGACCTACTGTCTACTATCGTATGCATTTGGGCAATATTAGGGCATATGTAAACTGGGATATTCTACATAGAGCATTGTTGTATCTAGGATACAAGGTGAATAGGGTGATGAATATTACTGATGTTGGACATATGACCTCTCAAGATGATTTTGGTGATGACTTCGGAGAGGACAAGATGGATAGACAGGCAGAGAGGGAAGGTGTAGAACCTATTGATATTGCAAACAAATATATTAATACAGTTCTTGATGATTACAGAGCACTACATATCCTTGCTCCAAATGGTAAGGAGATTCCAGAAGATTTGAATCATGAGAATGTTTCAGAGTATGGATGGACACGAGCAACAGAATATATTGAGGAGATGATTGAGATAATTAAGAGAATGGAGGAGAGAGGGTATACATATGAGACAGATCAAGCAATATATTTTGATGTAACCAAAATTCCAGACTATACAATCTTCACAGGTCAGAAGTTAGAAGAGAAGAATGTTGGTGTAAGGGAAGAGGTAGGGGTTGATCCTGACAAGAGAAATCCTGCAGATTTTGTTCTTTGGATGAAGAAAGTTGGAAAGTATGAAGACCATCTGATGAACTGGCCATCTCCTTGGGGTGATGGATTCCCAGGTTGGCATATTGAGTGTTCTGCAATGGGCACAGCAATTTTAGGTGAGAATTTTGATATTCATACAGGAGGAATTGATCATATCCCAGTACATCATGCAAATGAAAGAGCACAGAACATAGGAGCTTTTGGACATCCTGTTGTGAAATATTGGGTACATAATGAGTGGTTGGTAAACAAGGATGATGAAAAGCTTTCAAAGAGTAAAGGTGCTGATACCTTACCTGAGATTTTAGAATTAGGATATGACCCAATGGATGTAAGATATCTTTTCATATCTGTTGGTTACAGAGTAAAGATGAATTTCTCTCTTGAAGCATTAGATGGTGCTAGAAACTCAAGGCTGGCTTTAGAGAAAAAGGTTCTTGAATTGGGTGAGAAGAAAGGAAATCTTCTTCCTAAATATGTAGAATCTTTCAAAAAGGAATTAGAGAACAATCTAAATATCTCTGGAGTATTAGCATTGGTAAATGAAATGCTTAAATCTGAGAATACAGATGAAGACAAATTAGCAACTATTTTAGATTTTGATAGAGTTTTAGGTTTGGGATTAGATAATATTAAGAAGGATGAAGGATATTCTGAAGGTGATAGTGCAACATTAGATAGATTACTGAAAGAAAGGTTGGAGGCTAGAGAGAACAAAGACTATGCTAAGGCAGATAGTATTAGAGATCAGATAGCTGAACTTGGTTACAAAGTAATAGATGGTCCTGATGGACAGAGTGTGGAGAGAATATAATGAGTCAAAATACTCTTTCAATACAATTAAGTATGGATGAAGCCAAAAGGGTAAGAGATGTTCTTCTTTCTTTTGGTTGGCAAGATGCTGATATTAACAACGAATATATTGCACTTAGGATGAAAAATGAGAAAGGTTCTGTAGTAACTCTTTACACAAGCAGGAAGATTGTTTTTCAAGGAAAAGAAGATTTTACAGATATTGTTCAAGCTATACAGGGAGAAAATACGAATGTTGATTTTGTATCACATATTGGTGTAGATGAAGTGGGTAAGGGTGATTACTTTGGTCCACTTGTAGTAGTTGCTTGTTTTGTTAATGAGGAATCTGCTAAGAAATTTAAAGATATTGGAGTAGGAGATTCTAAGAAATTTTCTGATGGAAAGATAATGAAGATGTATGAGCAGATGAAGGATTATCCTTACTACTATCCTTCAATTGTTTCTCCTGAGGAATATAACAAATTGATAAAAGAGACAAAGAATGTAGGTGTACTTCTTGCAAAACAACACTCTAAGGTGATTGAGGAGGGTTTAAAAGATTTGGAAGAGAAAGGGATTAAGTGTGATAGTGTGGTAATAGATCAGTTTTCAAATAAAGAGAGTAGGGTGAAAGATGAATTAGGAGAGTTAGGCAAAGAGGCTGATTTTGAACAGTATCACAAAGGGGAATCTGATATCGCTGTTGCTTGTGCATCTGTTTTAGCTAGAGGAATATTTTTAGAAGAGATGGAGGAGATGCGTAAGGAGTATGGTTTTGATTTTCCTAAAGGAGCAACTCATGTGATAGAGAAGGGGAAAGAGTTTGTTAAAAAATATGGAGCAGAAGAATTAGAGAGGGTTGCAAAGGTGAGTTTTAAGACAACTAGAGACCTGGTCTGTTAGTTTCTCTTCGTTGGGAAAGAGTTTAATCGCTGTCTTGACGGTTTTTTAATCTTACTATAGGAGTGAGGAGACATACCTTCTTTTTATGATATACTCTCTTTTGGTGTTTCCTATTTAAATTATCAGAAATTCTTTCCACATGTCTAAGCAGTACATATATTTCTTTTCTAAAGAAAAGACAGAGGTTCCTAAGGTTAAAAATCCTAAATTTGTATTAGGTGGTAAAGGTGCAGGTTTAGCAGAGATGACAAAAATGGGTATTCCTGTCCCTCCTGGTTTCATTATCTCAATAGATGCTTGTGAGTATTTCTATCAAAACAATCAAACATATCCAAAGGGTTTGTTTGATGATGTAAAGAAGAATTTGAAGCAATTAGAGAAGATTACAGGTAAAGGATTTGGTGATAAAAAGAACCCATTGTTAGTTTCTGTTAGATCTGGTGCAGCTATCTCTATGCCAGGTATGATGGATACAGTTTTGAATCTAGGTCTTAATGAAGAAACACTTCAGGGATTAATTGAGAAGAGTGGAGATGAAAGATTTGCTTGGGATTCATACAGGAGATTTATCCAAATGTATGGAGATGTTGTAATGGGAGTAGAGCATGCTAAGTTTGAGAAAGAACTAAACAGTGTGAAGGAGAAAAAGGGAGTGACAGATGATGTTGATTTAGATGTTGCAGACTTAAAAGAGGTGGTAAAGAAATACAAAGCTTTGTACAAGAAGGAATTAAAGGAAGAATTCCCAACAGATCCATTTAAGCAATTAAAGGGTGGTGTAGATGCAGTTTTTAGATCATGGAATAATCCAAGAGCAATTTCATACAGAAGAATTAACAAAGTGTCTGCAGATATTGTTGGTACTGCTGTAAATGTTCAAGCAATGGTATTTGGTAATCAAGGAGATGATTCTGGTACTGGTGTTGCATTTACTAGAAATCCATCTACAGGAGAGAAAGAATACTATGGTGAATATTTAATGAAAGCACAGGGAGAAGATGTTGTTGCAGGTATTAGAACACCTTTGCATATGGATGAGATGAAGAAGGATCTTCCAGAGATATACGAAGAGTTAACAGGTATTTTTGATGAATTGGAGAATCACTTTAGAGATATGATGGATATTGAGTTTACAATTGAGAATGGTAAGTTGTATATCCTTCAATCTAGAGCAGGAAAGAGAACAGCAGCCTCAGCAGTGAAGATTGCTGTTGATATGGTTAAAGAGAAAATGATAACAGAGGAGGAGGCTGTGTTAAGAGTTGATCCGCTATCATTAGATCAACTTCTTCACCCAATGATTGATGCTAAGGCAGAGAAGAAGGAGATTGCAAAAGGTCTTCCAGCATCACCAGGTGCTGCAAGTGGTCAGGTTGTATTTAGTGCTGAGGATGCTACTAAGTGGAATGCTGATGGGAAGAAAGTAATTTTAGTTAGATTAGAAACCTCACCGGAGGATATTGAGGGTATGAATGTTGCTGAGGGTATTCTTACAGGGAGAGGTGGAATGACAAGTCATGCAGCTGTTGTTGCAAGAGGTATGGGTAAGTGTTGTATTGCAGGGTGTAGTGAGATTGATATTAATGAAGATGTTAAGATTGTGAAGTTACCAAATGGAGATATTTTGAAAGAGGGTGATTGGATTACCTTGGATGGAAGTAATGGTATTGTATACGCAGACAAGGTGAAGACTGTTGAGCCAGAGATATCTGGTGATTTTGCAAAGTTAATGGGTTGGGCAGATAAGTTTAGGAAGTTAAGGATTAGAACAAATGCAGATACTCCTCAAGATGCTAAGACTGCAAGAGAGTTTGGTGCAGAGGGTATTGGATTAGTTAGAACAGAACATATGTTCTTTAAGGAAGAGAGAATTGCTGCAGTTAGACAGATGATTCTTTCTGATACTAAAGAGGAGAGAGTTAAAGCATTGGCAAAGATTGAGAAGATGCAGCAGGGTGATTTTGAGAGGATATTTAAAGAGATGGATGGATTACCAGTTACTGTTAGATTGCTTGATCCTCCTTTACATGAGTTCTTGCCACATGATGAACATGAATTAAGAGAAATTTCAGTAGAGATGGGTGTTGACTATGAAGATTTGGTACAGAGAAGAACTGCTTTGGCAGAACTCAACCCTATGCTTGGATTTAGAGGTTGTAGATTAGGTATGGTATATCCAGAGATATCTCAGATGCAGACTAGAGCAATTATCAATGCAGCTATTGCAGTGGGAAAGAAGGGTGTTAAGGCATTGCCAGAGATTGAAGTACCTTTTGTTAGTAGTCTAAAAGAGATGGAGTATCTTAGATCTGTGATTGTAGAGGAAGCTGAGGGGTGTTTGAAGAAAGCTAAGGCTAAGGTTCATTACAAGTTTGGTGCAATGTTGGAGTTACCAAGGGCATGTATTGTTACTGATCAGTTGGCTGAGTATGTTGAATTCTTCTCGTTTGGTACAAATGATTTAACACAAACAACTTTTGGATATTCTAGAGATGATGCAGGTAAGTTTATTACAAAATATATTGAGCAAGGTGTATTAACAGATGATCCTTTCCAGACGATTGATAGGGAGGGAGTAGGTGAGTTAATGAAGAATGCATTAAAGAAAGCTAAGGGTGTGAGTAAGGATATTGAAGTAGGTATTTGTGGAGAGCATGGAGGGGATCCTAAGTCAGTAGAGTTCTGTCATATGATTGGAATGGACTTAGTAAGTTGTTCACCATACAGAGTCCCTATTGCAAGACTTGCTGCTGCACAGGCTGCGATTAGAAACAAGAAGTAATTACATACAAAGTAATACATATACACAAAGAGATTAAGGTAAAACTTAATCTCTTTTGTTAGAACAAAAAGGTTGTAATTGAAATGATAAGTTAATATGTAACATCAAAGAACTTTGATGTTATTCCCAAGAAATAAATATTATAGTATAGTATAAAAGACA
>Ga0208459_1001126_pt1 | contig 26248 bp, 20 predicted proteins | sample AD_UKC087_MetaG_FD_184433 | JGI IMG/M metagenome (GOLD analysis project Ga0208459, IMG submission 184433) | Active sludge microbial communities of municipal wastewater-treating anaerobic digesters from USA - AD_UKC087_MetaG (SPAdes) (version 2) | ecosystem: Engineered > Bioreactor > Anaerobic >... | reverse complement strand
CGCGGCCTGCTCCCAGGCCTGGGGCCGGAGCCTGACCGAAGCCCAGCGCCAGCGCTGGGTGGCCGCGGCGCAAACCGTTCCCAGCCGGCCGTCGGTGGGCCAATACGGGCCCCTCAGCGGCCAGCAATTTTATGTCCGCATCAACAGCGTTCTGGACTGCATCGGCCAGCCGCCCGTTACCGAGCCCCCGGCCCCGGTGGTCTTCAGCCCCAATCTCGTCACCGGGCTGGAGATCGTGCAAGACCCGGAAGCCGGACTGCGGCTGCGGTTGAACGTCGGGGTGGCCACGGAAGACATCATGGTCTTTGGGCAGGCTCCATGCAGCCCGGGCCGGATGAAGCACCGCCGGGTCTATTACCTGGGCCTGTTGAGCCCGAGCCAGAACGGGCAGAGCGACATCACGGAGCTTTACACCGCCCGGTTTGGGCAACCGGCACCGGGGCAGAAGGTGTTTATTGTCACCAGCCAGACGCGGAATGGCTGGAAGGGGCCGAACTGGGTCCACAGCGCCATCGTCCCGCTCCCGTCCACGGCCAAATCTCAGCAAGCTACTGAAAAGGCACCAGTTAAGAAAGCGAAGCCCGCCTCCACCTCGCCCTCTTCCACCGCTCGCACTACCGTTTCTTCTTCGTCATCTCAGGCTATGTACAAGGGGAGTACACCGGAGGCGCGGCAGGAGCGCATGGAAAATAAGCATGAACCCCCTTTGAGCATCCTTGGTACACCCCTTGTACACGGCTTATTGGGAGCGTTGAAATGGCTGGGGCGAATGGGGATAAGCCGGGCGACGGCGTGATGGTTATGCCTTGATGATTCCCTAAATCGGATAGCCCAAGCAGTTCAGAGGGCGTGCGGCTGCCTGGTTCCGCGAGCGTGACTCAGCGGCGGACCATGTAGTACAGCACGGGAACTGCCATGCGGCTCATCAGCAGCGAGGCGATTTCCCCGGCCATCAGGGAAATAGCCAGGCCCTGGAAAATCGGGTCGGCCAGGATCACGCTGGCGCCCACCACGACAGCCATCGCCGTCAGGAGCATGGGCCGGAAGCGCACGGCGCCCGCGTCCACGACCGCCTCTGCCAGCGGCATTCCTTCGGCCAGGCGCAATTCGATGAAGTCCACCAGGATGATCGAGTTGCGCACGACGATGCCCGCCCCGGCCATGAAGCCAATCATCGAGGTGGCGGTGAAGAACGCGCCCATCAGCCCATGCGCCGGCAGAATGCCCACCAGCGAAAAGGGAATGGCCATCATGACGACCAGCGGCGTCACGAAGGAGCGGAACCAGCCGACCATCAGGATGAAGATCAGCACCAGCACCGCGGCGAAGGCCGCGCCGAGGTCGCGGAAAACCTCGATGGTGATATGCCATTCACCGTCCCATTTCAGCGCCGGTTCGCTGTCCGTGAAGGGCTGATGGGCGTTGTAAATCCGCAAGGGCGTTCCCGTGCCGCCGAAAGGCCGGGTATCAATCTGGGCGAGGGCCTTATTCATCTGCTGGATGGCGTAAACCGGGCTTTCGACCTCGCCCGCCACATCGCCAATGACGTAAGTGACCGGCATCAGATTTTTGTGGTAGATGCTCTTGTCCGCGGCGACCGTTTCCACCGTGACCAGTTCCCGCAGCGGGACCAGGGCGCCATCCGGGCTGGCTCCGCGAACGCGCAGGGCCAGCAAGTCCTCGGGCGAAGAGCGCAACGATTGCGGCAGGCGCGCCTGAATGATCAGGTCTTCCTTCTCGCGCGGCAGATGCAGCAGGTCCACCTCCGCGCCGCCGACGGCCAGTTTCAAAGTCTGCGCGATGCTTTCCTCGCTGATGCCGTGGAGCGCGGCCTTTTCCTTGTCCACCAGGAAGCGCGCCTTGGCCTGGTCGGCTTCGATATACCAGTCGGTGTCCACCACGCCCCGGGTGTGGTGGAAGATTTCAATAACTTTGCGCGCCAGGGCCAGCCGGTTCTCCTCGCTGGGGCCGTAGATTTCGGCCACGAGGGTTTGCAGGACCGGCGGTCCCGGCGGGACTTCCGCCACCGCCACGCGCGCGCCATATTTGCGGGCGATGTCCCGGACGCGGGGCCGGACCCGCTTGGCGATCTCATGGCTCTGCGCCCGGCGCTGGTCTTTGGCGACCAGGTTGATTTGCAGGTCGGCGATATGCGGGCCGCGGCGCATGAAATAGTGGCGCACCAGGCCGTTGAAGTTGAAGGGCGCGGCCACGCCGGCGTACACTTGATAATCGGTCACCTCCGGCTCGACGCGCACGGCGGCGGCGATTTCCCGGGCGGCCTGGGCGGTCAGCTCCAGCGCGCTGCCCTCGGGCATGTTCAGGATAATCTGGAACTCGCTTTTGTTGTCGAACGGCAGCATTTTCACCTTCACCCAGCCCAGCCCGACCAGCGCCATCGCCCCCAGCAGCAACAGGGTAATGCCGGCCAGGAACACCAGCCGCCAGCGGGCCCGGGCGATTAACGGATCCATGAAGCGCCGGTAGAGGCGGGTAAAGAAATCCTCCTCGTGCTCGAACGGCGAATGCGGCTGGCCGGCCGGGGCCGCGCCCGCCGCCGCCTCGGTGACGCGGGCATACTTCCGACCCCAGCGCAGGATGCGGATGGCCGCCCAGGGCGTGACCATGAACGCAATGGCCAGGGACCAGAACATGGCTGCGCTGGAGCCGATCGGGATGGGGCGCATGTACGGCCCCATCAGCCCGCCCACGAACGCCATCGGCAGCACCGCCGCGATGACGGCAAACGTGGCGAGGATGGTCGGGTTGCCGACTTCGCTGACCGCTTCGACGGCGATGACCGACCAGGGGCGCCCCTTGTTGTGCGGCAGATGGAAATGGCGCACGATGTTTTCCACCACCACAATGGCGTCGTCCACCAGGATGCCGATGGAGAAGATCAAGGCGAAGAGCGTGATGCGGTTGAGCGTGTAGCCGTAGAGGAAGAAAATGAGCAGGGTCAGCGCCAGGGTGCTGGGAATGGCAATGCCGACGATGAGGGACTCGCGCCAGCCCAGTGTCAGCAGGATGAGCAGCGATACGCCGACCACCGCGATGCCCATGTGCAGCAGCAGTTCGTCCGACTTTTCCTCCGCCGTCTGGCCGTAGTGGCGGGTAATGGTCATTTCCACGCCGTGGGGAATCACCCGGCCCTGGAGCGCCGCCACCTTTTCGAGCACCGCGCGGGCCACCGCGATGGCATTGGCGCCCGGGCGTTTGGCGATGGTCAGGGTGACGGCGGGTTCCTCGCCGGCCGGCGCCGCCCGCGCCGCGCCGGCGCCGGAAAACACGTATTGGCTCGGCTCCTCCGGCCCGTCCACGATCTCCGCCACGTCCCGCAGGTAAACCGGCTGCCCGCCCGGCACGCCCACCACCACGCCGCCGGCGTCCTGCGCGCTGGCGAGAAAATTGCCGGTCTGGAGCAGGATTTCGCGGTTTTGGCTAATGAGCGAGCCGGCCGCGAGCTGGCGGTTGGCCGCCTGCAACCGCGGCAGAATCTCCGCCGCGCTGAGGTTGTGCGCGGCCAGCCGGGCGGGGTCCAGCAGGACGCGCAGTTGCCGGCGCTCGCCGCCGATGAGCATCGTCTCGGCCACCAACGGCACTTGCTTCACCTGGTCGTCCACTTCGGCCACCACGCGGCGCAGCGTATAGTGATCGTAGCCGGCGCCGTGAAAGCTGAGCGCCAGGATGGGCACGTCGTCAATCGAGCGCGGTTTGATCAGCGGATACGAGACGCCAAACGGGATGCGGTCGAAGTTGGCCTGCAGTTTCTGGTTGAGATGCACCAGGCTGCGCGTGATGTCCTCGCCCACCTTGAAGCGCACGATGGCCAGGCACTCGCCCTCCCGCGAGGTGGAGTAGATGTATTCGACGCCCGGGATTTCCCACAGCAGCTTTTCCATGGGCCGGGTGGCGCGCTCCTCGACCTCTTTGGCGCTGAAGCCCGGCATGGCGACCAGCACGTCAATCATCGGCACCTTGATTTGCGGCTCCTCCTCGCGCGGCAGGAGCCACGTCGCCGCCGCGCCCAGCAAAATCGAGGTGATGACCAGCAGCGGGGTCAGCTTCGAGTCAATAAACGCCCGGGCGATGCGCCCCGCGAAGCCCAGGTGCGGGGCATCAGTGGAGGAAGAAGGGGTGCTCACGGGCGCGCGCTATGGCGTGGAGAGTGGCTGTCCCTCGCGCAGCGTCGCGGCGCCATCCACGACGACCGTCTCGCCGGGCGCGAGCCCGGAAAGGATCTCGAGGCCCTGGGGGGTCTGCTTGCCGCTGCGCACCAGGCGCATCCGGGCTTTGCCGTCGGCGGCGACAAACAGGATCTCAAGCTGGCCCCGCCGGACCCGCGCGGCGGGCGGGACGAGGAGAACGGTGGTCTCGCTGACCGGCACCGCCAGCCGGCCAAATTGGCCCGCGCGCAGGCCGGGCGCCGCCGGCAAATCCACTTTCACGCGCACCGTGCGGGAGGCGGGATCCGCCGCCGGCGCAATTTCGGCCACGGTGCCGGTGAGCGGCTCGGGGATGGCGTCCACCCGGACGGCCAGTTCGGCGGCCGGCCGGATGCGGGGGGCGAGCAGGCCGGGGACATCCGCCACCAGGCGCAGCCCGGCGCGGCCTTCCAGTTCCAGCAACGGCTTGCCCGGCATCGCCAGGTCGCCTTCGTCGGCCAGTTTGCGGGCCACCACGCCATCGAAGGGGGCGGCAATCCGGCCGTAGCCGGCCAGCGCTTCGGCCTCGGCCACCGCCGCCTGGGCGACCTGGTGGCGGGTCTGCGCGGCGTCCAATTCGGCCTGGGTGGCCGCGCTTTGCTTGTGGAGCCGGGTTGTGCGGTTCAAGTCCAGCTCCGCCTGCCGGAGCGCGGCGCGGGCCTGGTCGAGCCGGGCCTGAATCTCCAGCGTCGCCAGTTCCACCAGCACGTCGCCCTGTTTGACGGATTGTCCGAGCGCGGCGGACAAGCGGGTGATGCGGCCGCTGACCTTGGCCTCGAGCACGGCCTGGAGCCTGGGAAGCACGGTTCCGACGACCTCCTCCAGGGCGGGCTGGCTCACCGCTTCGATTTTCTGCAGGCGCACGGCGGCCGGCGGCAAGGACGGCCCGGCGCCCGCGGGCGGCGCCGGCTTTTCGCCGCAGCCGTTGAGCAGGGCGGCCAGGCCCGCGAGCAGCAGGCCGGAGCGGAAGGATAATGCGTACGTGGGGATGGCTTTCATTTTGCGGGGGTCTCGAAATTCAGTTGCGGCAGCCCCAGCGCCTTGCGCAAGGCGCCAATGGCTATTTGCCAGTCGGCCTCGGCCTCGGCGCGGCGAACGCGCGCGGTGATCAGCGCGGTTTCCGCGTCCATCAAGTCCCGGGGCAGCGCCAGTTCCTGCTCGAAGCGGGCGCGGGTCAGGGTGGCGCTTTCCTGGGCCTGGGCGACGGCGTGTTCGGTGACGGCCCGGCGCTCCGCGGCGGCCTGGAGGTCGAGCCGGGCTTGCGCGGTTTCGAGATCGAGCGCGAGGCGCAGTTTGCGCTGTTCGGCACGGGCGGCTTCGAGTTGGGCGCTGGCCTCGCGGACTTTGGCGCGCGTGAGTTGGCCGTCCCACAGGTCCCATTGGAGCAACGCCCCGGCGGTCCAACTGCCGCCGCCGTGGTTGAATTTCCAGCCGTGGTCGTAATCCAGGCTGCCAAAGGCGCTGATGCGCGGCAGATAGCCGCTTCGGGCCTCGCGCACCTGTTCCGCGGCCGCGCGTTCGCGGTGGCGGGAAGCCGCCAGCTCGGGGCGTCCGGAGAAATCCCCGGCGTCGGGGGCCTCGAGCGCCGGGGCGGTGTCGGCGACCTCGAATTCATCCGGATCCTCCGGCTCCACGCCGAGCAAAGCCCGCAGCGCGCGCGTCGCCAGCGCCTCGGCGTTGCGGGCGCGGACCAGGTCCTCACGCGCCTGGGCCAGCCGCACTTCCAGGTCCAGCACGCCGCTTTTGAGGAGCGTGCCGCTGTCATGGCGTCGGCGGGCGACGGCCAGGCTGTTTTCGAGCGCCTCCCGGGCGGCGCGGGCGGCGCGGACAAACTGCCGGGTTTTAAGCACGGTATGGAAGGCGCGGGTCACCTCGAAGCCGAGGGCGTTGCGAAGGGCGGCCTCGTCCTGCCGGGCGGCGTCGGTGTGCGCGCGGGCCGCATGGCGCGCGGCGGTGGTGCGCCCGCCGGCGTACAGCGGCACCGTGGCCAGGCCGCGGACGTTCAGGTTGTCAACCGCGGGCAGGTCGTTGAAATCGGGGGGCGAACCGTAGTTGTAGGCGCGCTGGTTGAGGATGCTGCCGAACGCCTGCATCGGGTTGTCGCTGCCGGCATAACTGGACTGGAATTGCAGGCGCGGCCAAAAGGCGGCGTTGGCCTGGTCGAGCCCGGCTTGCGCCGCCGCCAAACGATGCTGGGCCAAGCGCGCGTCCGGGTTGTCCGCCAGGGCCTGGCGCAGGGCGCGCTCCAGGGTCCACGGCTCAGCGGCCAGGGCGGCCCAGGCCCCCAGCAGCGCCAGCCCGCAGATCGCCACGGCCTTTGTCATTTGCTGCAGCAAGCACGGGGGGCGGGTGCGGATGAATCGTCGCGGCCAACGTTGGCCTTGCGCAAAATCACCTCCAACGGGCAAAAGCCGGTGAAGGAGGATTGCAGCAGGTTGAACCCCACAAACGCGGTGAACCAAAGCCAGTAGGGGCTGTGGTAATGCGCCAACAGGAGGCTCAACAGGATAAAGCTGCCGGCGAAGCGGCGAATGATCATGTGCATCTTCATAACAATTCAGGCTTGGGTTGTTCTGGCTTACCGAATACTGCTGGCAATCAGGGCCCCAACCAGGCCGCCATAGAGCGTACTGATCAGGGGATTGCTCGTCAACGGGCAAGCGCCGGTTGAGCATCCGACAAACTTATAGAGGGCAAACCCCAGCCCGCCCCCGGCGATCGCGCCAATGATAATATGCAGAATCATACGATGTTTAGTCTTCAATCACTACGCCTATTGAGCCGCGAGCCGGCGGAAAGTTACAGGTGTTGACCCAATTGCGGCCGCCGCGGGGAGGCGGAAATGCGGCGTTCCCGCCTTGACCGCGCGCCCGCGCCGCGCCAGGATTCCCTTGCTATGGAAATGAAACTCACCGCGGTCGGGATTGAGAAACCCGAGCCGATCAACTTCATCCTGGGCCAGACCCATTTCATCAAATCCGTCGAGGACATTCATGAGGCCCTGGTGGGGGCGGTGCCGGGCATCAAGTTTGGCCTGGCTTTTTGCGAGGCGTCCGGGAAATGCCTGGTTCGCGAGTCGGGCACCGACCCGGCCCTGGTTGAACTGGCCCGCCGGAATGCCCTGGCCATCGCCGCCGGGCATAGTTTCATTGTTTTCCTGGGGGAAGGTTTTTACCCCATCAACGTGCTCAATACCCTCAAGGCCGTGCCGGAGGTTTGCCGCATTTTCTGCGCGACGGCCAATCCCACGCAAGTGCTCATCGCGGCCACCGAGCAAGGGCGCGGCATTATCGGGGTGGTGGACGGCTCGCCGCCCCGGGGCGTTGAGGCGGAGCCGGACATTGCGTGGCGCAAGAATTTCCTGCGCCAAATCGGATACAAGCTTTGAGCCGCGCGGCGCGCGCCCGGCCGGGGCCGGGCTGTGTTACCCCTCCCGCGCCGGGTTGTCCAGGCACTCCCGCACCACGTTGGCCAGGTCGGGGCGCGTATAGGGTTTCTGCAGGAACAGCGCGCCATGCCGGCGGAAGAAGTCCGTGTCTGACTTCTCCATGTTATAGCCACTGGTGAAGATCAGTTTAAGCTGGGGCTGGATGGCTTTCAGCTTTGCCGCCAGTTCCAGGCCGGACATGCCGCCCGGCATGACCATGTCGGTGACCACCAGGTCTATGCCGCCCGCCTGCCGTTCCCAGGCTTGCAGGGCTTCGGCGCCCGAGCTGGCCACCAGCACCCGGTAGCCGCAATCGTGCAGAATGAGTTGCGCCAGGTCGCGCAGCACGATCTCGTCTTCCACAACAAGGATGGTTTCGTGGCCGCCCCGCACGGCGGCCGCTTCGGTCGTCCTGGCCGCCCGCGCCGGGGCCGGCTCGTCGCTGGCGGGCAGATAGACGATGAAGGTCGTGCCTTTTCCGACTTCGCTGCTGACCTCGACCCAGCCTTCGTGCTGCTTGACGATGCCATAGACGGTGGCCAATCCCAGGCCCGTCCCTTTGCCGACTTCCTTGGTGGTAAAGAAGGGCTCGAAGATGCGGGCCATTGTCGCCATGTCCATTCCGCATCCCGTGTCGTTGACCTCCAGGCAGACGAACGCGCCGGGCCGGGCCTGGGGGTGCATTTGCACGAAGGCTTCGTTCAGCATGACGGGGGTGGTGCGGATTGTCAGGGTGCCGCCTTTCGGCATGGCGTCGCGCGCGTTCACGGCCAGGTTCACGATGACCTGTTCGAGCATGCCCGCATCCGCCGCCACCAGGGGCAGCTCCGCCGGCGGATTGAATTGCAGCGCGACGGTTTCCCCCAGCAGGCGCTTCAGCATCTTGCTCAAATCGCCGACGACATTCCGCAGGTCGAGCGCCTTGGGCTGCATCACGTTCTTGCGGCTGAACAGGAGCAGCTGCCGGGTCAATGTGGCGGCACGTTCCGCGGCAAAATAGATGGCTTGCGCGGAATCGAGCAGCGCGGGCGCCAGGTCGGTGTTGGCCATCACCATCCCCGAATGTCCCTGGATGACCGTTAGCATGTTGTTGAAATCATGCGCCACCCCGGCGGCAAGCTGGCCAATGGATTCCATCTTCTGCGACTGCCGGAGCTGCGCCTCCAGGTTCAGCCGGTCGGTGATGTCTTCGACGTAGCAATGCACGATGTGGCTGGCCGCCACCGGATGAAACGACCAGCTCAGGGAGCGCTTTTCGAGCACGGTGGAGAGATCGAGCACGCTGCGCCCCGCTTTCAGGCAGTTCTGGACGATTTCCTGCACGTTGTCCGGCAGCAACTCCCGCGGATGGTCCCGGCCCACGGAACGGCTCAGCTTCAGTGCGGCGTTGTTGAAATAGGTGATGGCGCCGTCGCTGGTCAGCTCCAAAGCGGGATTGGGATTCAACTGGGCGAAGGCGGCCAGCTTCTGCAATTCCGTTTCAACCCGGATCCGCTCGACCGCCATGGCCAGCACCGTGGCGATGGAAAACAGGAAATGCACCTCATCCTCGGTAAACGTGCGCGGGCGTTTGGTGTACGCCCCGAGCACGCCGAACGCCTGCTCCTGGCCGGCTATGGCCACGGTAACGCCGCTCACCACCTTGTGGTTGGTCAGCAACGATGACCCGCGGAACCGGCCCTCATTGCCAAGCGAGGCAAACGCCACCGCCTCCTTCGCCGTGAGGGCAAATCCCGTCTCGGTCTGCGGATCCGCCGGGATGACTACCTTCCCGACCTCGCCGTCCTTCCAGCCCACCCCCGCGCGCATCAGGAGAAACTTGCCTCCGGGCTGAACCTCCAGAACATGGCAGAACTCCACGTCCAGCGTTTGGGCCGCCAGCGTGGCGGCATGGTTCAGGAGGATGGAGGGATCGCTGGTTTCCAGCGCAAACCGCCCCAGTGCCGCCACGGCTGTTTGCTGCATGGTCCGGTGGGTCAGCGTCCGTTTCACCCGCTCGCTTTCTTTCTCCCGCTCCTCCAGTTGGGCCGCCATCGAATCAAACGTGCGCGATAATTCGCCCAACTCGCCTCGTTCCCGGGACAAACCGGTCCGGCTGGTCAGGTCGCCGGCGCCCAGCTTCCGCGCCGCCAAAGAAAGCACCCGCACCTGCCGGATAATAAAGCGTTCCCCGCCAAACCACGCGGCTCCCAGGGCCAGCAGACCGACCAGGAACTCGGTCCAGGGCAGTTGCGCGCCATAGTGGGACGCATAGTATTTGTTCCCGAAGTAGAGCAGCACAGAAGCCGGGGCGACGGCCAGGAACACTGTTCCCACCAAACGAAATCGCAAGCTGGACAAGCTGGTCATAAGCTCTGGACGTTCATTTGCTACTGGCCGAGCATACCCGGTTAACCACCCGTAACGCAAAAAGATTTCTAACGGGTGGCGTCCGTCATTTAACAACGCCCACCGAAGTGAAAGTAAGCCAATAACGGTTTCGGCCGCTTCCGGTGTGAATTGCGACACGGCCTTTCGCCCGCTCCCACCCCTGGCCCGCTCTTGGCAACCCTTTTGATTCCAAGCCCATCGGACGAGGGCGGTGAACCGGGAAGGCGTCCGGCTGGGAGGTTTGCGCGGGATATTCCCTGTCCTCCTTGCCCTGCCAGCCTCCGTATGCGCGGACACTCCGCTCGCTTTGGCGGTTTTGTAGCGGCAAGCAAGCAGGTGGCCCGCGCGCCCTCCGCGCAGGGATGCTTTCTAAAACTTGCCGATTCTTTGGCTTGCCAAACGCGCCGCCATCTCTAGATTAAGCCACTTGTTTAACAATATGAGTCTATTTAGTCCTAACGCTCTGCTGGCGTTGGCGCCCCCGGCGCAGCAACCGGGTCAGTCTGCGCCGCCGGCGTGGGTCAATATGGTGCCGTTGGTCCTGCTGGTCGTCGTTTTCTATTTCGTGCTTATCCGGCCGCAGCAGAAGAAGGCCAAGGATCATGCGACCCTCCTTAAAACCATCCGCCCCGGCGACAAGATTGTTACCAGCAGCGGCATCGTTGCCGTCGTCGTCACCGTCAAGGAAAAGACCCTGTCCATCCGCTCGGCGGATGCCAAGTTTGAAATTACCAAATCTGCCGTTGCTGAAATCACTGAACGCGGCAACGATTCCCGCGAATCCTGATCTGTTTCCATGAACCGAAATTACTTCTGGCGAACTGTCCTGGTTGTCCTCATTGTCTTGTGGTCGCTCTATGAGCTTTACCCGCCCAAAGGACGCGACCTGGTGCAGTATTTCCGCGATCAGGCAGTCAATCGCGATCCCGACTTCACTACCATCTTCACCAATGCGTTGGCCCTGCAAAAGGCCATGCCGGAAAAGCCTTACGAAAACCTGCTTAAGGCCATCGGCACCAATGACATCACCCGCTATTTCCCGTCATTCGGGGCCAAAGAGCAACTGCACCCGACCCCTTACATTCTCAACCGCTTGCAGCGCCAGGCCGCCGGTCGCATTCGCCTGGGTCTCGACCTGCAGGGCGGCACTTCCTTCCTCGTCAGCATGGATACCAACCAACTGGCCCAGGCTGCGGACGCCGAAAACGCGCTCTCGCACGCCGTCGAAGTTCTGCGCAAGCGGGTGGATAAATTTGGCGTTGCCGAACCCCTGATCCAGCCGCAAGGCAATAACCGCATTCTGGTCCAATTGCCCGGCTTATCCGCCGCCGACCAGGAAAGCGCCAAAGCGGCCATTCAAAGAGCGGCTTTTCTGGAGTTTCGCCTGGTCTGCCCCACCAGCGAACAGGATATCAAGGAAGGGATTGTGCAGCCGGGCTACGAAATCCTCAAACGCAAGCAGCGCTTGCGCGACGGGCGCGAACATATCGAAGAGGTGGAAGTCAGGAAACGCGCGGAGATGGATGGCAGCGGGCTCAAGAGCGCCATGGTCGTGCGCGGCAACCTGGGGGAGCCGGAAATCCACTTCACGCTGGATTCCAGGGGCGCCGAGCGCTTTGCCGAAATTACCCGGGAGAATGTCGGCCAGCGCCTCGCCATCATACTGGATAAGGAGTTGTATTCGGCGCCGGTCATTCAAAGCCCCATCGAGACGGGGAGCGGCCAGATCACCGGCCAATTCGATAATCGCGAAGCCTTTGAACTGGCGAACGTGCTGGAAAACCCGCTTCGGGCGCCGCTGCATATTGATGAGTCGCGCGAAGTGGACCCCACGCTGGGCAAAGACTCGATTCGCAGCGGCATCAACGCGGCCATTTACGGCACGCTGGCAGTGGCGGTGTTCATGATCTGCTATTACCTCGCGGCGGGCGTGGTGGCCAACCTTGCCCTTATCGCCAACATTATCATTCTGCTGGGGGTCATGTGCTCCATTGGCACGACGCTTACGCTGCCGGGCATCGCGGGCATCGTGCTCACCATTGGCATGGCCGTGGACGCCAACGTGCTTATTTACGAGCGCATCCGCGAGGAGAGCGCCAAGGGCAAGTCCCTGCGCGGGGCCATTGCCGCCGGTTATTCCCGCGCTTTCACCACCATCTTCGACTCGAACCTGACGACCCTCATCTCTTCGGTGATCCTGATCTACATGGGCACCGGTCCCATCAAGGGCTTTGGCGTTACTCTGACTATTGGTATTATGGCCAGTTTGTTCACGGCGCTGGTTGTCACCCGCCTAATCTTCGACTTCCTCGTGGACCGTGGTTGGCTCAAATCCTTGCCCATGCTGCATCTTATCCGGGCCGAGAAGATAGATTTCCTGAAATTGGCACCCTACACCTTTGCCATCACCTGGATCATTATTGTGGTGGGGGTAATCTTCACCATTCGGCGGGGAGAAGCAGCCTTCGGTGCCGAATTCCGCGGCGGGGATACGGTTCTGATGGCTTTCGAGCAAAAACCGGGAGAAGCCGCCGTGCGAACCGCCCTGACCAAAGCCGGCATCAAAGACCCGCGCATTCAGTTTCAGAAGGATGTCACCACGCGGCGCGAAACCCTGCGTATAGATTCTTCTCCCGGAACGGCGGAACTGGTCAAATCCACTCTCAGCCAGATGCCGGCGGCCAAATTCCATCTGCTGGGCCAGGATCGCATCGGCGCGACAATAGGGAAGGAAATTCAAAAATCCGCTGCGATCGCCCTGTTGCTCTCCTTGTTTGGCATCCTGATTTACGTCGCAATACGCTATGAGTTTTCGTTCGCCGTTGCGGCGGTCATCTCGTTGATCCATGACGTGCTGATCACCCTGGGCCTCTATTCGCTCTCCGGCCGCGAGTTTAACTCCGCCACGCTCGCGGCCATCCTGACTATCATCGGCTTCTCCATCAATGATACGATCGTGATCTTTGACCGCATCCGCGAAGATCTGAAACTGGGCATTCGGGGCTCGTTCCGCGAGGTGATGAACAAGGCGCTTAACCAAACCCTCAGCCGTACGGTGATCACCTCCGGCACCGTTTTCCTGTCAACCTCTTCGCTGTATGTGTTCGGCGGCGGCGCCATCAACGACTTTGCCTTTACGTTCCTGATTGGCATTGTGGTCGGCACCTACTCGAGTATCTACATCGCCAGCAGTCTCGTTCTCTGGTGGCACCGGGGGCAGCGGCCGAGCATCGGCGCTGGCGCGCAGGCCGTCATGCAGAACGCAACGGCAGCCGCTTTGAAGTAATCCTTGCCTTTATAACCGGTTTCCGAGGACTGGGGGCCGGGATGAGCTTGTGATCGGCCTGATAAACATTACTGCTTGGCACTGGGCGGGTTTTATCGGCTGCGTATTGGTTTTTCTGGCCCTCGACCTGGGGCTGTTTCATCGCCGGGCGCATGTGGTCAAATTCCGGGAGGCGCTGCTTTGGACCTCCACTTGGTTTTGCCTGGCCATGCTCTTCGCCCTGGCGCTGAAACCCCTCCGCGGCAAAGAGGAAGCCCTGGAATTTCTGACCGGTTATCTCATCGAGTTGTCTCTCTCGATGGATAATGTCTTTGTGATTGCCATGCTCTTCGCCTATTTTCAAATCCCTCGCCAATATCAGCATCGCGTGCTGTTTTGGGGCATTGTTGGGGCTTTGGTCATGCGTGGGCTTATGATCGGAGCCGGCGTGGCGCTGGTTGCCTGGCTGCATTGGGTGCTCTACGTGTTGGGAGCCTTCGTCCTGTTTACCGGCCTCAAAATGCTTTTTGTCGAGACCAGGGTTCACCCGGAAAAGAACCGCGTCGTCAAATGGGTGCGCAAGCTTTACCCGGTTACGCCACACCTGGATGGGCAAAAGTTTTTCAGCACCTGGCAGGGGCGCCTGGCCCTCACGCCGCTGGCCCTGGTGCTGGTGATGGTGGAAACCACCGATCTCATCTTCGCGCTGGACTCCATTCCCGCCATTTTCGCCGTAACCACCCGGCCGTTTATTATCTTCACCTCCAACGTGTTTGCGGTTCTGGGGTTGCGCTCGCTTTATTTTGTGCTGGCGGGTGCTCTTGAGTATTTCCGTTATTTGAAAGTCGGCTTGGCGTTGGTGCTGGCCTTTATCGGTTGCAAAATGCTCCTTGATCCCCACGGCGGCCCCCCGCTCTGGTTCCAACTGAAGATTCCCATTTCTGTTTCTTTGTTCGTGGTGGGGGGGATCATTGTTGCTTCCATCGCTCTCTCGCTCACCCTGGGCCGCCAGCAACCACCTCGCTCCGCCTCATGAAGTTCCGGTGGTCTCTCGCGCCGCCGCAACGCGCCCACGCCGAACGCTTGGCCGAGGCGCTGAAGCTCCCACCGCTGCTCGCCCAATGCCTGCTTAATCGAAACTTGACGGAACCGTCGTCCGCCGCCGCTTTTCTGCGCCCCCGGCTCCGGCAACTGGCCGATCCGTTCCTGCTTCCCCACATGCCTCTTGCCGTCGAACGGCTCCTGCAGGCTCGCGAGCGCAAGGAGCCCGTCGTCCTCTTTGGGGACTATGATGTGGACGGCGTTACCGCCAGCGCATTGTTGCTCGAAGTGCTTCGTCCCCTTGGCTGGCAAGTCCAATATTACCTGCCTCGCCGCTTGGAGGAAGGGTATGGCCTTAGCCAGGAAGCCGTCGAAAATTGTCTGGCCCAATCTGGCGCCACCCTGCTGTTAGCCGTGGATTGCGGTTCGACAGCGGTCGCTCCGATTGCCTGGTTGCGCCAGCGCGGCGTGGAGGTCATCGTGCTGGACCATCACCAAATCTCGGTGCCCGCGCCTGCGGCCATTGCTCTGGTCAATCCACGGCTTTCCGCGTCCTGCAATACCAGCGAATCCGAGGATTCCGGCGCGCCCTTTACAGAGCTCTGCTCCGTTGGGCTCGCCTTCAAACTCGCCCACGCTCTGCTTAAGCGCGCCCGCGAAACCAGTATCCTCGGCGCGGCTGACTTCGACTTGCGTTCCTTGCTGGATCTGGTCGCCTTGGGAACCATTGCGGATGTGGTCCCCTTGACTGGCGAAAATCGCATTCTGGCATCCGTTGGTTTGGAACGCCTGAGCACCACTCAGCGCCCCGGCCTGGTGGCTCTGAAGCAAGTTGCGCAGTCCCCTGCCCTGCTTGGCTCCCATGAGGTTGCCTTCCAACTCGCCCCGCGACTCAATGCCGCCGGTCGTCTGGAAACGGCGGAGGAAGCCCTGCGCCTGTTACTGACGCGCGACCATGCCGAAGCGAGGACTCTTGCCCAAACGCTCGACGTCCGCAACCGGACACGCCAGAAAATCGAGCGCGGCATTGTGGAAGATGCCATCGCCACCGTACAGAACAGATTCAATCCCAGCACGGATTATGTTATCGTCGAGGGCAACCCGACCTGGCACATCGGCGTGGTGGGCATTGTTGCCGCCCGCGTGCTTCAACAATTCTATCGCCCAACGGTCATACTCGGCAGCGATGGCGCGACCTACCGGGGCTCCGGCCGCAGCATTCCAGGCTTCAACCTGGCCGGTGCTCTGCGCGAGTGTGCCGACCTGCTTCTTCGCCAGGGAGGGCATGCCATGGCAGCCGGGGTTAGTCTTTTACCTGCCAACCTCGAGGCTTTTCGCGCCCGCCTCAACCAACTTGCCTTGAATACTCTCCAACCCGAGGAACTCCAGCCTTCGCTGCGCCTCGACGCCGAAGTGCGCCTGGTAGATCTGCATTGGGAATGCCTTGCGGCGCTCGCCCAGTTGCGCCCCACAGGCCAGAATAATCCTCCCGTTCAATTGTTCGCCCGCAAACTCAACCTGCATCGCCCCCCGCTCCACATCGGTGCTCAAAAACAGCACCTCAAATTGTGGATTAACGACGGAACTACTGCGCTCGAAGCTGTTTGGTGGAACGCCGCCGATCAAACTATACCCCCCGCCCCTTTCGACTTGGCCTTTGCACCCCAAATTAACGAATACAACGGCAGCCGCAGTGTTCAACTGAAGATCTTGGATTGGCGTCCTGCGCAATAAAACAATCCCCATTGGACCAACCTCGGGAACACTTGAGTGGGAATGCAGGAAGTTGCATCATCATGTGAAATGGGGCGTGTGTTTCTAAATCTGTTTCTCTTTCAACGCACCGCGACGATAAGCGCAGAATCCAAATGCCGCTAACTGCTTCTTCTATTTCGGGCAATACACCCGGAGCTTGAATCCGGCAACTGAACCACGCACTCTTCCGTCTATCTATGGTCTCCGCCATCATCGTTGCCGCCGGCCAAAGCTCCCGCATGGGTGCCGGAGTGGACAAACTCTTCCTCAAATTAAATGGCTGCCCCATCGTAGCGCACACCTGGCGTCAGTTTGAGCTTGCCGAATGTATTGACGAAATCGTTTTGGTCGTGCGCGAGACCATGAGACCCGCATTTGCGGCGCTAGGCGAAGAATACCGGTTTCACAAGCCCTTCCGCCTCGTCTCCGGCGGCAAGGAGCGGCAGGACTCAGTCTGGAATGGGCTGCAGGCTTTATCGCCCCATGTTGAGATTGCTGCCATTCAAGACGCGGCTCGACCTTGCACCTCCAGTGCGCTCATTGCGGCGACCATCGCCGCTGCCCGTCAAACCGGCGCTGCCGTGGCCGCCCAAGCCATCACGGATACCATCAAAGAGTCGAGCGACGGCAAGCTCATCGAACGCACGCTGGATCGCTCACGGTTGTGGTCCGTGCAAACGCCCCAGACCTTTCGGGTTGAGATTATTCGGCAGGCGCTGGCGGCGGTGCGCCGGCAAGGCCTGTTGGTTACCGACGATGCCGCCGCCTGCGAGTTGATCGGTCAACCGGTCCAACTGGTCGCCTGCCTCCAGCCTAATCCCAAAGTCACTCGCCCGGAAGATCTCCCCTGCCTCGAGGCACTGCTGCGCGCCCCAGCCCTTCCGTAGCGGGGCTCACGCAAAGCAGGCTGGGCTACTTGGCGGCCTGCTACCGGAGTCAACTCCCCAGAATGCTCCCGGTTGTGAGTTAATCACCGGAAAACGCCTTGGCCCAAGCTGGGTATCGAGGCTCTACTGCCATTAGGAAGGAATGACCTCGCCTGTTACAAAAGTTTGGTCTGACCCGGGATGGCAACAGGATAGAGCCCGTCGGGGCCGGGTTTTACCGGCGGTTCGGTGTTCATTGTAATTTCGCCTATTGGTGGGAAGGCGAATTTGGAATCAAGAACTTCCTGCAAACTGATCTTCTTACCCGTATACACCGCTAGTTGTCCCAATACGGAGACCAGCGTCGAGTCGGCCAAAATTTTGGCGCGCTGAAACGGCTTGCCAGCACGGATGGATTGCAGGAATTCGCTGTGTTCCAATTCGTAAGGCGACTTCGCAGACTGTTCAACATTGGCACGCCAAGTGCGATTGCCGTTGAGGTCGGTAAAATACGGCGGTTGAAATGCCGTAAAGTTGCAGCGGCCCTTGGTGCCGTGAAAAATATCCTGGTTTGAGCCATAACAACCGACTGCCGTGCGGCAGGCACCGTAGATGCGGCGGCCGTTTGGATACTCGTAAATAACCTGGTTATGATCGAAGCAGGTGCCCATCGTGGCTTCGAAATGTGTCGAGCGGCCCCCCATGCCGTAAGCTTGGCTTGGCAGCACGTCGCCCAGCACCCACAGGGCAGAATCGAGATCATGAATGAGCGACTGCAGAATGTCATCGCCGGACAACCACGAAAAGTGGTACCAGTTGCGGAGCTGATACTCCATCTCGCTCCATCCCGGCTCGCGCTCAATCAACCGATAAGGCGAGCGCAGGTATTCACATTGAACGGCTACGATTTCTCCCAGTTCGCCCGCTTGGATGCGTTGGACAGCCTCACGCCGGCCGAGATGATAACGATAAGTCACGCCCGCCAGCACCCCCGTGCCATTTTGCTTGGACAATACGTCAGCCTGCATGATCTTGTTGACGCCAGCAATATCTACGGCGGCGGGTTTTTCCACGAATACGTGTTTCTTGTTCTGCACTGCTGCCAGGGTGTAGTCCGGATGAAACCGGGAAGCGCAAACCACCAACACGACGTCACAGTTTTCAATGACGCCGCGATAGCCCTGCAACCCGGAGAACTGCCGCCCACGCGGAACCTCTATCCGGTCGGGGAACTTCGGACTCAAGGTGTTGATCGTGGTGTCTATTTTATCCGGGAAGATGTCAGCCAGCGCCCAGAGTTTGGTCCCTGCGTCAACGGTCAACGCATTGCCCGCCGCGCCGGTGCCACGCCCGCCGCAACCGATGAGTCCAAGTTTGAGCGTGTCGCTGCCTGCCGCGTGAGCAAAGCGGCCCACATCAATGGCGCCGATGAGCGCGGTTCCCGCCACCGTGGCTGAGGTCTTAAGGAAGCCTCGCCGGCTGGTAAATCTGGTTTGGTTTTGCTGTGCAGTGGTCTTCATTGTTAATCCGTTCGTTGTCTAAATGTGCGCCTATACTAATCTACTGCCGGAACGGCACCAGCAAAAAAACATATTTCCTCTCGCGTGCGCACTTCAATTTCAGCAACTTCCTCAGGGGGAAATTAGATAAAAATCATGGGGGTTTTCATACTTCGCCTCACGCTCCCACGATTTGCCCCCACCCTTGCCAACTCCCGCCTCCACTATTACCCTGAGCTGAACGATTTTCGTGATTATGAAACAACACCTGCTTTTCGGAGTGTTGGTGACGGCGCTCAGCATCAACTTGGTGATTGGCGCCCGGGTCTACTTGAATTCCGCGCAAGCGGCGGAAAAGGATTCGGCCTATCCCAGCCTTGAACTCTTTTCCTACGCCTTGGAAAAGGTGCGCAAGGATTACGTGGACGGGCAAAACCTGACCTATCGGCAATTGGTTTATGCATCCCTCAAAGGCATGCTCAGCACCCTCGATCCACACAGCGAATTCATGGAACCGGCCAAGTACAAGGAACTCCAAAGTGATACGCAGGGCGAGTTCGGTGGGCTGGGCATCGTGATCGCCATGCGTGACGGTTTCATCACTGTGATCGCTCCCATGGAAGACAGCCCCGGTTTTCGCGCCGGCATTCTCTCGGGCGATCGCATCATTAAGATTGGAGAGCGAAGCACTGAAAAGATGAGTTTGCAGGAAGCGGTGACAAACTTGCGCGGCGAGGCGGGCACCGAGGTAAAGATTTCCGTCCTGCGCCCTTCTTCTGGCAAGATCAAGGACTACACGCTCACTCGCGCCGTTATCAAGGTTGACATGGTCAAGGACATCAACGGCAAAAAGGAGTTTCTGTTGGATGACAATAAAATCGGCTATATCCGACTGGTGCAGTTCGGAGAAAAGACCGGTGCCGAATTAGAGGGCGCAATCAAAAAACTCAAGGCTCAAGGGTTGCAAGGGTTGGTGCTGGATCTGCGCTGGAATCCAGGCGGTTTGCTGGAGCAAGCGGTAGATGTCTGCGAGCGATTCCTCCCGCGTGGCAACCTCGTTGTCACCACCGAGGGGCGAAATCCCACCCAAAACTCGGTTCGCAAAGCCCGGGGTCGCGGCGACGAATTAAGCGGTTTGCCAATGGTAGTGCTGGTTAACCTCGGCAGTGCCAGCGCCTCCGAAATCGTCGCCGGCTGTCTGCAGGATAGCAAACGTGCCATCATCCTTGGCGAAAAGACTTTCGGCAAAGGTTCCGTCCAAAGCATCATCCCGCTGGCTGCGATGTCGGACGGCGTTCCCGCCTTGCGCTTGACTACAGCCAAATATTATACCCCCAGCCATAAGGTCATTCACGAGGAAGGAATTACTCCTGACATCATCGTGCCCCTGTCTGAAGAACAGGAGCGCTTTATTCTAATGAAACATGCCCCAGGCGGGATTCAGGGGATGGAAGAGAGTGAGCGGGAACAAGTCTTGAGATCGGGAGACCCGCAACTCGAACGCGCCATGGATCTGCTCAAGGGCATTACTCTTTTTACCCAGCGGTCCCCCGCTTTTAATCAGAGACTTGCCAAAAGCAAAACACGGGATGCCAAGTAATTCCACCCCCGCAAAAGCGGCGCGCAACCGGTCCGTGAACCATGCCCCTTCTGGCGCTGGAAACATCTTGTGACGAAACCAGTGCGGCCGTTGTTGACCAAGGTCGCGTCCTGGCGCATCTCGTTTCGTCCCAGGTTCAACTCCACGCCGAATATGGTGGCGTGGTGCCGGAATTGGCGGCGCGAGAGCATCTCCGCCATTTGTTGCCTGTCACTCGACTGGCCTTACAAAAGGCTGGCGTGGACCCCGAACAACTCGACGCCGTCGCAGCAACCCGTGGGCCGGGCTTGCCAAGCGCACTGATGACTGGCTTCAAGGCGGCGCAAGCGGCTGCGTTTGCACTGCGTCGGCCTTTTCTCGGCATCCACCACCATGAGGCTCATCTCTATTCGCCTTGGATCAACGGCCCGCCGCCGAAAGCCGATTTCTCCCGTTTTCAGCCCAATATTTCCCTTATTGTTAGCGGCGGACATACTCTCTTGGTTCATGTCCGCTCAGAGTTAAACCACCACCTGATCGGCTCGACTGTAGATGATGCTGCGGGCGAATGTTTCGACAAGACTGGGAAACTGATGGGACTGCCTTATCCGGCGGGACCAGAGATAGACCGGCTCGCCCAGGACGGAAATCCCGAGGCGTTCGTTTTCCCGCGTCCGATGATTGATGAGCCGAATGACGATTTTAGCTTTAGCGGTCTGAAAACCTCCGTGCGATACTTTCTGCGCGACCACCCCAAACTGCTCCAGGATACACAATGTCTGCGCGACCTCTGCGCCAGCATTCAGGCGGCCATTGTGGACGTGTTGGTGACTAAGACCCTCCGTGCTGCCAGACGACTTTGTGTGGGATGCATTACGGTCTCGGGCGGCGTCGCCAGCAATCGCGCGCTGCGCCAGCGCCTCGGTGCCGCCTGCGAACGGCAGCGGTTCGCCCTGATGCTGGCCGATAAAGCCTTTTGCACGGATAACGCCGCTATGATCGGCATTCTGGCCGAGCGCAAGCTCCGTCTGCATTCGGAACCAACTCCCCTCGATGCGGATATTCTGCCAAGCTGGGCGCTGGAATAACATAGCCCGGTGCCCACCGCACTCCCATCAATCGGCCTATCCGGCTGAATCCGCAATCAATGAAAGAACCTTTTCCACCGCCTCATCAGCTTTCAGTGACACGAGGGTGCCTCCGCGCGGTTTGATCTCCACTTCACCTTTGGCCAGCGACTTTTCGCCAATGCCCACACGGATAGGGAAGCCTACCAACTCGGAATCTTTGAACTTCACTCCGGGTCGCTCGTTGCGGTCGTCGAGGATCGCATCCACGCCGCATTCAGTCAGTTCAGCGTAGATCCTTTCTGCGCATTGCATGACTGCGCTTTCAGGGGCTGTATTGAGTGGTGTAATGCATACCGTGTAAGGCGCAACGCTAATGGGCCAGATAATGCCATTGTCATCATGGCGCTGCTCAATCACCGCCTGCAAGGTGCGCGTGACCCCGATGCCATAGCACCCCATGATCGCCGGTTGTTGTTTGCCTGACTCATCGAGGAACAGAGCATTCATAGCCAGACTGTACTTGGTGCCAAGTTTGAAAACGTGCCCAACCTCGATTGCACGCTGAATCTTCAACGACTTCCCACACTTCGGACACGCCTCTCCAGCCCGTACCAACCGCAGGTCCGCCCAATGCGCCACCTGAATGTCGCGTCCGATGGCGACGTGGCGCAAGTGAAACCCATCCGCATTGGCGCCGGTGGTCATCTCCACCGTCTCCCGCAGCCGCTCATCAGCATAAACCGGCAGATGAGTCACACCAACCGCCCCCAGACTACCCGGGTGAGTTCCCAGTGTCGCGAAAATCTCTTCGGCCTCCGCCGCACGGAAAGTCGCGGTGCCCAACGCGCCGGTCAGCTTGGCCTCGTTCAGTTGATCGTCCCCTCGCAGGAGAATCAATACTGGCTTACTGGCGGCTAGATACACCAGCGTCTTTATCTGGCGGGCGGCGGGCACTTCGTATGGCGGTTGGCTTAATGCCTCAATTGTCACCACGCCCGGAGTGGCAAACTTTTCAACCTCGCCCTCAATAGTCTGATCACAGCACTTTTCGACGGCACTGGTCGCCTTTTCCACATTTGCTGCATACCCGCATCCATCACAGAACGCGACCTCGTTCTCTCCGGCAGCCGCCGGCACCATAAACTCATGTGAAAACTTCCCGCCCATCACGCCCGTATCCGCTTCGACCGGTATGGCCTTGAGTCCGCAACGCTGAAAGATGCGCGCATAAGCGTCATACATCTTGTGATAACTCGCCTGCGCGGCCTCGTCCGTAGCATCAAAACTGTAGGCGTCCTTCATAATGAACTCCTTCGCACGCATAAGGCCGAAACGCGGGCGAATCTCATCCCGAAACTTGACCTGAATCTGGTAGAAGTTCTTGGGCATCTGCCGGTAGGAGTTGATTTCCCCAGCGACGAGTGTGGTGATGACCTCCTCGTGCGTCGGCCCGAGCACCCACTCCTTTTTCGCTCGGTCACGAACCTTGTACAGCACCTCTTGGGCAGTTTCGTAACGCCCGCTCTGCTGCCAGATTTCCGGGGGTTGAAGCGCTGGCATGAGCAGTTCGATCGCACCCGCCCGGTTCATTTCTTCCCGTACGATTTGCTCGACCTTGCGCAGCGCACGCAGCCCCAATGGCAAAAAGGTGTAGAGCCCTCCGGTGAGCTTGCGAACAAGCCCGGCGCGCAATAACAGTTTGTGAGAGACTATTTCGGCTTCAGCCGGTGTCTCTTTCAGCGTGGGAATTAATGTTCGTGACCAACGCATACGAGCAGCGGAATGTGGATTGCCCAGATCGTTTTGGCGAGCAAGAAATACCGCCCGCAGCTGGCAAGCCCCCATTTATTGATCCAGTTGCTATGAGAGTTTTGGTTCATGGTTTCAGGGTTTCCGCGCTGGCGGGCGCAGGGAGGGGCGTAGCCCCGACCGAAGCGCGCCAGCGCGCCGCGAATACCGCCGGCGCCAGATACCCCAGCGCCGAGTGCGGCCTCGCTTCGTTGTAGTCCCGCCGCCACCCGGCGGCCAGGACTTGCGCCTCCAACAGGGAGGCAAATTCTTCGCGGTCCAAATGCTCGTCCCGCAACCGGCTGTTAAAGGATTCCACATACGCGTTCTCCCACGGACTCCCCGGCGCAATATACAGCGCCCCGATGGCGTTACCCTTCAGCCACGCCTGCACGGCCAAGGCCACAAATTCAGGCCCGTTGTCACTACGCAGATGCGCCGGCACTCCCCGCTGCGCTATCAGCTCCGCCAGCACCACCATCACGTCCTTGGCCCGGAAACTCCGCCGCACGACCAGCGCCAGACATTCCCGCGTAAACTCGTCCACCACGCATAAAAACTTCAACCGCCGCCCATCGCTGGTCTGGTCGCTCACAAAGTCATAGCTCCAAACCTCGTTGGGCCGCGTGGCCCCCCGCCGTTGGCTGCCGTTCTCGCTGGTGCCCTGCCGCCGCTTCTTGCACTGTTTTCGCGGCACTTTCAGCCCTTCCTCCCGCCACAGCCGTTGCACCCGCTTGACGTTCACCCGCAGCCCTTCCTGGCGCAACTGGCCACAGGCGGTCCGATACCCGGCTCGCGGCCGTTGCCGGCTGAACTCATGGAGCCGTTCGCGCAACCGCCGTTCCGCCGCGTCGGGCTGGGGCCGGTGCCGCTGGGTGGCCCGCGGCTGTCCCACCACGTTGCAGGCCCGACGCTGGCTCATCTCCAGGGCCGCCTGAAGATGTCCCACCGCCTCGCGTTTCCGCGCCGGGCCTACCATTTTCCCTCCAGCAGTTCCTTGAGCGCCACCTTGTCCAGGGACAGGTCGGCCACCAGCCGCTTGAGCCGGGCGTTTTCCTCTTTCAAGGCTTTGAGTGCCTTCACGGTGTTCACATCCGCCCCGCCGTATTGCGCCTGCCAGCGGTGATACGTCGCCGGGCTGATCGCCAGGCTCTTGCAGACTTCCTCAATCTTCTTGCCCCCGGCCAGTTCCGTGGCCGCTTGATGGAGCTTCGTCACGATTTGTTCAGGACTGTGTCGTGTTCGTTTCATGTTGTCAGAGTTCCGGGCGGCGCTTCGCGCCGCCCAAGTCTCTCATAACACCTGGCTCAATTTAAGGGGAGCTTTCCAGATGCCGCAGGCGGGTTCGAGAACACACCCGCCATTGAAGCCGAATCGTTCGGCGGCTTGATACATTGCGCCGATGACCGTGGGCGAAGTGTAGTGGGCGTTGAGCGTGGTCGAACGCGCGTGTTCAAACTCTTCCTCAGAGAGATTGGCTTTGAGGGCGGCCCGTTCCTTGGCCCACTCGCGGTTGTAGTCGTCGAAGACCTGGGGCATTGCACCCCAACCAACGTATTTGACCAGCACCGCCTTTTCTTCAGCGGTCGCTGGCCGCTCGTCCGCATCCAGTGCGCGGAGCGTGTCGATGGCCTTGAGATTCTGTTGAAATTTCTGCTTCGGCCCGCCGTCGCCAACGCGGTCGGCTTCCGTGATACGGTAACTATTGAGATTGCGGGGAGGCTCGTCCTGGTGGCGGCGTGCTATTCTTCGGATGGGAGCAGGATGTATTTCTCCCGCACCATTTCCCACGCTTGCGTCTGGGCCTGCTGCGCCGTTGATCCCTGTCCCATCAGCTGCGTTCGAAGCATGGCCATTTCGTCCTTGGTGTTGTTCTCCGCCTCCAGAAGCATCTGATGCAGGATGCCTTTCCGCTCCATTTCGCGGACCATCTTCGGGCGGTGTTCCCGCCAGTGTTTCTCGGCCATCCGGCCGTATTGGGTCAACGGTGTCATGGGTTGGGCGTCGCGCACCAAAAAGGTCTAGCTGCTGGTCAGATTCTACATGATTTCTGCGGATTGCCATGCCGTTCTCCTAGTTTTGGTTTGGCATGGCGGTTCATGGCCGAAAGAGTTCGCCGACTTCGACACCCAGGACGATGGCAAAGGCGTAAACGTGTTTGTCGGACGAGACACATCGCTTCGTTTCGATGTTGGCGATGATGTCGCGGGTGATTTTCAGGTCGGGAAACCGGACCTGCAACTTGGCGACGAATGTGTCCTGAGTCCATTCGCGCTGGAAGCGGAGCTTGGCGACTTTGCGCCCGATGAGATTTGCGTCGCGGTTCATACGCAGTTTCTCTTGTCATAGGCTTTTCATCTCTCCTGCGGGTGTAGCTCCGACACAAAATGAGCATGGGTGGCTTTGGAGTCGGGTAACGATGCGCGGCTTTAAGGCCACGTGAGTGACTGCGAGACGGGCGACGCCTTGAATAGGGCGTCACCGGTGCGCTTGTCTGGGAACGTGAATCGTGCGATAAATTGGGCGTCGCAGCTACGCGGCGACCGTCGGTTGAATATGATCAAGGGCCTGTTCATGGATTGTGGATGGAGGATATAGAAACCGGCACGAGCAGCGCTTCGATTTGAAAAATTCTCTCCACTGAATTCACGCTATCCGTTGGAAGTTCTCTATGTCGCGAAAGCGCATTTCAGATCGAAATTGCAATTCAAACCGATTTTGCAATTTCGTTCGCTTTTCTTCTTTCCGGCTTCCGTGTAACATCCGGGTGACAAAATTGTGAAAGCGCCGACCCTTTATCATCGTTTCGCGTATTCGATGCCGTTGCGCGCCGGAGAAGTGGCGACGCCATCAAAGATTCGCGATGGAGCTGCCTTCAGCGAGGTCACAGCGCCCTTGGGCAAACAGGGCTGGGAATACGGGCACATCCTTTTCAACTCCCCCTTCGACCACAAGAAGGACAAGAAGCTGGGGCACGACCACTTCAACTTCATCAAGCCCGAGGATCTCATTGTGCTAACGACGCGGCCGCCGCTCGACGATCGTCGTCACGGCGACAAAAAGCACATGGATGAGAGCTACACGCATCTGGAGCAGCAGATTTTCGCTGAATTCCGGAAATACCTCGCGATTTGCGCACGCTCCCATGTTCAACTTACACCAGCGGTCGGGGCGAACTTCGATAAAGCCGACCTGGTCTTCTACCAGCACAAGAGCGCCCGGCTGAAATCCTATAAACGGCTGGATGAGTTCCGAAACAAGAAGACCTCGGAAGATTCAGAAATCGCGATTGGCTTTTTCCTGCGAACCCCCTCAATCCCCTCGTATGGCTGCGGCCTGCTTGCCTGTTTCGGAATGGGTGGTTGGGAAACGCTGATTTGGAA
>Ga0208459_1001117_pt1 | contig 26499 bp, 24 predicted proteins | sample AD_UKC087_MetaG_FD_184433 | JGI IMG/M metagenome (GOLD analysis project Ga0208459, IMG submission 184433) | Active sludge microbial communities of municipal wastewater-treating anaerobic digesters from USA - AD_UKC087_MetaG (SPAdes) (version 2) | ecosystem: Engineered > Bioreactor > Anaerobic >... | reverse complement strand
ACTTTAACCGAACTTGCTACACTTCTTAAACTTGATTCGGCAAATCTTAGTAAAATTGAAAATGGAAAACGTGATTTTGATGAAAAACGTTTAGATAAATTAGCTACGATTTTTGCAATTGATTTAGACAAATTAAAGTCAGAATATTTTGGAGATAAATTTGCAAGAAAAATGTACGAATGTAATTGCACAGTTGAAACACTAAGTGTTGCTGAAGAAAAAATAAACTATTTGAAAAGTTTGAATGTAAAACAATAAGAAATAAAATTTTAATATGAGTAAATACGAGAAAATAACGGCAAATAGTGGCTTAATTTCTTTTGGTAATACAGGAGCACGTTTAGGCGACCCACGAGCAACTTATGTGAAAATTTTAACTGCTCTCAATAAGTTCAGAGAACGAAATGCAAATTGGAAAGATAAAGATCAAGTCGAATTTGGAGAGTTGTTAAGTGAATTGGAAATTTTTGAAATTAAAACTGATAATATTGTTAGTTCAGACAAAGATGTTAGACTGAAAACAAGTTTCATTTCACAGTTGGGCTTTACAACTAATGATAGAATTGTTACAAAAGCAGGAGAAGAATTGTTGCAAAACTCAAAAAATTTTGCAACTAATGAATTCGAAATTTCAAACGAAAGTTTTACTTATTTTAAACAATTTTTGAAATATCAACAAAAAGAATTTGAAATTTTACCTTTATTATCGTTAATTTATGCTATTGTTGAGTTTGATAATGAGTTGCCTCTTGATTTTGTTACATACATTTGGTCTAGTTCACAAACAAAAAGTGAATTAATACAAAATATTAAAACATATAAAAAGAACTCTGACTACAAAGAAACTGTTTATAAATCAATAGTAAATTCAGAAAATACAGAGCTAGCGATAAAAAATATAAATATTTTTTTTGCCAATCATTATACTATTTTTGATAAAAATGAGTTGATAGAACTTTTATATGTTATTTTTCCGCATGGGAGAGGAAAAAAATTTAAAAATAAAACCATCACTCTATTTTATGATATACATTCGTATTGGTTAAATAAAAATAAACTGACCAAAACTGAGAAAAAAAGTTTTATTCAAAATAATTTAAGATCTCGCCACAAAGATATTGCATGTAAAAAATCAAGTGATTATTTATTAACTTTATTTGGAACAACTTCAATAAGTAATTCTTCTGATTGGGAAAAAATTATTTCGTTTTTTGAAAATACAGAATTGATTTCTGCAAAAGATGAAGAGACATTTATTTTGAATTTTCACATTTTATACATGTATATCAAAAAAATTTCTGTTTGTGAAGAATATAAAGACTTGAATATAAGACACTTGAAGTTGCTTGATGTTTTTATATTTGAATACAATAATATAAAACTTGATATAGTATTTTGGTATCTTTTTAAATCTGTAAAAGATAGCTTGCTTGAAGTGAAGCCACTTTTACGAAATGACTACATAAAAAAATTAGAATCAAGTCAAACAAAGTATAGTCAAATTTACGATTTTTTACAAATTGATATTTTAAAACTTTCAGAGCAGATTGCAACAGACTTCCCAGAAATTAAAAAATTAGGATTGCAAAATTTTGCTTTAAAGAAAAAAGAGGAACGTTTGTTAAATTTAGTAAATACAGTGTTTACTAAGGAAAAACTAATTGCGATTTTTGAAAATATTTATCCAAGAAACGATAAAAAAATTCGCGAACTAATAAAAGAATGGTATCAAGATTACGAAGCTACAATTCCTGCATTATTTGAATATTTGTTAGGTATTGCGTTTTATTGGTTGTTCCAAAAGCAAGTAAGAATATCCGATATTCTTAATTTGGGTTTAGATGCAAATCTTTTACCTAAAACACATGCGGCTGGTGGGCAAGCAGATTTGATTATTAGTAGAAAAGAAAAAGATTATTTGATTGAAGCAACATTGAGTGAAAATGACAATCAAAGACAAATGGAAGCAGAGCCTGTGCCTCGTCATTTAGCAAAACATATTTTAGAAAAAAATCAGAATAGTTTGGCTTTATTTATTGCAGGGAAACTTGACCCTAATAATTTGGTCGCTTTACGAAATTATAAATTTTCGACTTGGTATAATTTTGACGGACGAAGTGTAGAGAATATGAATATTTTGCCACTTGCCATTTCTAATGTGATTTATCTTTTGAAACAAGAAGGATATGATTTAGATGAACTTGAGAGTAATTTTGAAAAACTTTTAAATTCAAAAACTACCGATGGCTTTAAATGGTACACAAACGAAATAAATCTAATATTTTCATGATGGAATTAAATAAAATTTATAAGGGCGACTGTGTGGATATTATTACTAAAAAAATCACTAATAATTCGGTGCATTTAATTTTTGCAGATCCACCTTACAATCTTTCAGGGAACTCTTTAAATCTTGAAAATAATAAAACAGGAGGTGCATTTTATAAAGTAAACGAAGAATGGGATACTTTTAGTTACAATGATTATGTAATGTTTACGGCAGATTGGCTAAAAGTAAGTCATAATGTTTTAACGCCAAACGGAAGTATTTACATTTCTTGTACACAACATAATATTGGCGAAATTTTGATTGAAGCTAAAAAACTTGGTTTTAAGTTAAACAATATTTTGACTTGGTATAAAGTGAATGCAATGCCTAATATTACAAAACGCACTTACACACATTCAACTGAATTTGTTTGTTGGTTTGTTAAAGGTAAAAATTGGGTGTTTAATTATGATGAAGTGAAAAAATTTAATCCCAACAAAACTAAAGATGGAAAAGATAAGCAAATGCGTGATTTTCTTGATTTTATTGAGTTGCCAATTGTTCAAGGAAAAGAAAGGCTACGTGGAGAAGACGGTCGAGCATTACATCCTACACAAAAACCTGAAAAACTTTTGGAATTAATTATAAAAGCATCATCAAACAAAAATGACATTGTGCTTGACCCATTCTTCGGAACTGGAACAACAGGCTTTGTCGCAAAAAAACTAAATAGAAATTGGATAGGAATAGAAAATAATTCATACTATTTTAAAATCGCAGAAGAACGCTTAAAATCAAAAAATGAAGAATATGTCTAATATTAAATTACAGTTCGGAGATTGTGTCGAACTTTTAAAAAAAATACCAGCGAGAAGTGTTAATCAAATCTTTGCAGACCCACCATATAATTTGTCAGGTGAAAATTTCCAAACTGTAAAAAGTGGTAAAATGGTTACTTGTGATAAAGGTGACTGGGATATTATAGACAATATTCATAAATTTAACGAAGAGTGGATAAAAGAATGTATTCGTGTGCTTGCAGATGACGGAACAATCTGGATTTCAGGAACTTTGCATAATCATCCATCAATTGGGGTATTATTGAAAAAATTAAATTTATGGATTATCAATGATGTAATTTGGTTTAAGAGAAATGCTGCACCATTATTGTCAAGAAATCGTCTTGCACCATCAACAGAATTGATTTGGGTCGCAAGTAAAACAAAAAAATATTATTTTGATTATGATACTGCCAAAATGATAAATGGCGGAAAACAAATGCGAAATCTTTGGGAAATAAATGCTGAAAGACATTTAACAATACATCCAACAGAAAAACCTGAAACACTTTTGGAAAGAATTATTTTACTAGGAAGTAAACAAGGCGATACAATTCTTGACCCATTTACAGGAAGCGGAACAACAGGAGTTGTAGCGAAACGACTAAAACGTAATTTTATTGGCTTTGAATTGAGTCCTGAATATTTTGAAATAGCAAAAAACAGAATTAATGGAACAAAAGTAAGCAATAAAGTTCTTTATTCTGAAAAACTTATTAAACACGACGAACAGTTAAAATTATTTTTAGAAGAAAAAGCAAATTATAATTTAACTTAAATAGCATGTCTTATTATGTACAACTTTTATTCAATTGAATATTGAAATCAAAACTGTAAAAATGTGGTATGAACATTTACTAGATGTTTTGAAAAATATTCCAAAAGCATAAAAAGTATAATTTGAAGAATTTTAATATTTTGAAAGCCAACTGCCTTGTTGTGAGGTGGTTGGCTTTTAAGTTTTATGAAAAATATACTCTGTGTTAAATTAAAAGTGTTTCTTTTATGAAACACTTTTATATTGTAGTTGTTTTATAGAAGAAACAATTTGCAAAAAAATCCAAATGTTTACGCATTGTGTAAAGAATTGACATGGACACATTATTGATTGTTATTCTAATTATATTAGTGCTTTAGTTTTATGAAAAATATAGCTATAATAGATTAAAAGTGTTTCTATTAAGAAACATTTTTGTTTTATAATTGTTTTCAAAAAGAAACATAAAAGATATAAAAATGTTTTTTAAATAAAACAAAAATACTTAAAATTTGCTATTTTTAAAAAACATTTTGTATCTTTGCGAAAAACAAATTTATTATGGACAGTTTAGTGAAAATTTATTTGCGTTTATTTCAAGAAACAGAAGTGGGTAAACTTCGTTATCTTTATTCAGATATAGATTGGAATGAGCGTTGTATTGCCTTGATAGGAGCAAAAGGCGCTGGAAAAACTACGCTTTTATTGCAACATATAAAAATGAATTTTGCAAATAAAAAAGAAGCTGCACTTTTTGTAAGTTTAGACAATACTTGGTTTGCTAAGCACACGATTTTTGACTTGGCTGATGAATTTTATATGAACGGAGGAACACATTTGTTTTTAGATGAAATTCATCATTATCCAAATTGGGCAATTGAAATAAAAAATATTTACGACAGTTTTCCAAAATTGAAAATTGTATTTACTGGTTCATCGCTTTTGCAAATTTATAAATCAACGGTAGATTTATCAAGAAGGGTGGTGTATGAAGTGTTAGAATGCTTATCTTTTAGAGAATTTTTGAATTTTGAAAAAGTAGGAGATTTTCCTGTGCTTTCGCTAGAAGAAATTCTTGAAAATCACCAAGAAATAGCATTCCAAATTACAGAAAATGTGAAAATAATACCATTATTTAAAAAATACTTAAAAAATGGTTATTATCTTTTTTATAGAGAGGGACTTAAAAAATATGAAAGAAAATTACAAGAAGCAATAAATAATGTAATTGATGTGGATATTTCGGCAATTGAAAATATTGGATTTGAATCTAGATATAAATTGAAAAGATTATTGGCAACTCTTGCAGCTTTAGTTCCTTATACTCCAAATATTACAGAATTAGCTAAAACTATAGATACTAATAGAAACAATACTCTTAAATATTTAACATTATTGGCAAATGCAAAAATGTTAAATTTAGTATCATATGAAAATAAAACTATAGGTGATTTAACAAAACCAGATAAAATTTTACTTAATAATACAAATTTGTCATATTTATACGGTAATACAAATATAGGTAGTATGAGAGAAACATTTTTTGTAAATCAAGTTAGTGCTGTTGAAAATCTTGTGCTTGCACGAAATGGCGATTTTATGGTAAACGATTACATATTTGAAATTGGTGGTAAAAATAAAACATACAATCAAATTAAAGACATTCCAAACAGCTTTATAGTTGCTGATAATATTGAAATAGGACATAAAAATAAAATTCCGCTTTGGTTATTCGGAATGCTTTATTAAAACAACGAATAACTCTTAATTAATAGGACTACATTATAAAATCTATATTTACATTAAATTCTACATAATTATTTTTGATTTTTAAAAATAATTTTGTATGTTTGTTGAATATATCCGATATTAATCAATTTTTTTATAAATTGTGGATAAATTAAGCAGATATATCAAGCAAATGAGGGAGCCTCCGGCAACTATTTTATAATTGTTAAAATCTTTTTTATAAAATAATAAACAAAAGTTGAGACCAGAAACAACTTTAATAAACGGGGCGAAATCCGAAAAGCCTTATGAGTAGGAAAAATTAAAATTTTAATAAAATGGACAACAAATTTTTCACATTCATTAAGCCTTATCTATCTTTTATTGATAAGGGTGATTTTTTTCGTAAACCATTCAGTTGGTTGTATATTGCTTTTGCAGTTTTAAATCTAATTTTACCATTTTACATTTTATACACTGCAATTGATAATAATATTTTTGACACACCTGCAAAATTTATTATCGTTTTTATACTTGTATGGATAGTTATTGCTTTTGCATCATGGGTTTGTTTTCAACTATGGTGGGATAGAAAAAACAAAGTAACAGAAACTTCTGTAGAAAATTTTGTTGCAACTCCAGTGTTTGCTCATTTTATACAAACATTCGGAGAATGGATAGGTACTTGGATTGGAATAGTAGGCTTTTTTGTGGCACTATTAGCTACAATAATATTAGGCTCAGATGCAGTTTACTTAACTGCTGCAATTGGAGTTCCTTTCATTCAATCAGGTATTGCTTCCATAATTCTTATTCCAATTTATGGTTTTCTAATTGTTGTCGGCTCAAGATTTCTTGCAGAAATGTGTAGAGCCTTGGCTTCAATAGCAAATAATACAAAGAAGAATTAACAATCTAATTTTTTAATAACAAATTTGCAATATGGTAAGCTATTTTTGGCAAGCTATGTTGCAAATTTGTTGTTTTTATAATAAATATTTGAAATTTATATTTAGGTAGAATTATTTTAGAATTTATTGCAACACTATAGTTTTTGTAAACTTTAGTTTTACTCAATAGTGCTTATATGTTTAATAAATTGAAATCTTTCGTAAACGCTAGGGTCTTTAATATTTGAGTATGAAAGTTTAGCCTTAAAATCATCAATTGAGTTATAACCTTTTTCTTCCATCCATTTTAGAATACCTGCATTTATGGTTTTAAATTCATTTAATCCATTTTTATATAAAACAGAACATAGTTGTAAACTTGAAGCACCAGCAAGTAAAAGTTGAATAGCCCCATTTGCATTGTGAATTCCTGTAGAAGCCGATATTTCTATGTCTGGCATCATTCCTTTTACTATTGCTATTGAACGCAAAGATTCTTTAATGTCTGTTTCATCACTTAAAGCTGATGAATTTGTCATTTCCATTTTGTCAATATTAATAATAGGTTTGTAAAATCTATTAAATAAGACAAAATTTTGTATGCCTCTAAATTTAATTTGTTTTATAAAATATGGAAGATTTGTAAAAGTTTTACCCATTTTAATTGCTATAGGTAATTTTGTACTTGCTTGAACTTTTTCAATTATCTCAAAATATTTTTGTTCAATTTGAGCAGAAGTAAGTTCATAATCGAAATGAAAAACGTTCATATTTAACTCTAAGCCATGAGCGCCGGCTTTTTCTATTTCTTTTGCAAACCCTTCCCATTCTGTGTCGGAAGTACAATTTATACTTGCAATTACCGGTATTTTAACTGCTTTTACAGAAGCTTTAATTAAATCTAAGTATTCGTTTAAAAAATTATGTCTTGAATAATTTTTAATATAATCAGCAGCTTCGGGATAATCAATGCTATCATACAATGTGGCATTTGTCATAAAATTTATTTGTTCTTCAAATAAAGATTTTAAAATTATGGCTCCTGCGCCATTTTCTTCGGCTGTAATAATATTTTGTGTTTTTTTACTTAATCCAGAGCTGCTTAAGATTAAGGGGCTGTTTATTTCCAAGCCCATATAATTTGTTTTAAGTTTTTCCATAATTATTATTGTTTTTTAGTTGCTTTTTTATAATATTCCATTGCTTCGGGTAAGCATTTTTTCATATTTTCAATTCGTTTTGCGTCAGAAGGGTGAGTGCTTAAAAATTCAGGTGGTTTTTGACCTCCCATTTTAGACATTCTTGACCAAAATGCAACGGCTTCGTTTGGATTGTATCCAGCCATAGCCATAAAAATTAAACCCATTCTATCTGCTTCGTATTCATGTTTGCGAGAATAAGGTAAAAGAACACCAACAGTTGTTCCAACGCTAAATACGTTTAAAAATATTGCTTTAGTTTCAGCAGGTTTAGTTTTTATAAATTCGCTTAATGCCATTTGTCCAGCAGCTGCCATTAATTGTTGAGTCATTCTTTCGTTTCCATGTCGAGCTACAGCATGTGCAATTTCATGCCCCATTACAACTGCCATGCCATCAGCGTTTTGAGTGTAAGGCAATATTCCAGTGTAAAAACAAATTTTACCACCAGGCATACACCAAGCATTTGGAACATTAGATTCTACTAAGGCAAATTCCCATTTAAAATCTTTTATTCTTTTTTCTAATTTATTATCTCTCAAGTATTGCTCAACAGCTTTTGATATTTTATAGCCTACTTCTTCAAGCATAACAGTGTTTTTTACATCTCTTGAACGAGGCGTAGTGTCTAAAAAACCTTTGTAATTGGTAGCACCCATGCTAACAAGTTCAGATTCGGGTATTAATGTAACTTGTTTTCTGCCAATTAGTGGAACTGTAGAACAGTTAGTTACAAATATTGCTCCTACAATTAAACCTATTAAGCCTAAGCTTAAAAATAATTTTTTTCTCATTGTTCTTTGTTTTTTAATGTGCAATAATATGATAATTTATAAAAATCAAACAAAAATAAATTCGGATTTGATGAATTTAATAAATGTCGTTTTATTTTGTTTTTAAAAATAGAATTAAAAAACCGTATTACGAAAATTAATTTAAGTTTTTTTAATCTTTTTGCGATTTTTGTTATTTTAATTTCGTTAATAAACTCTTTATCAGTTATTTGTGATTTTTCAATTAAAATTAAATTTTTAATTCCTTCTTCGGTTTTATGAAGAAAAATAGAGTTCTCCTCAATATCTTCATCTACAACAGGGTTGTCAATGTGTAAAATTTTAATTCCATTTTTTAGTAATTCATATCCAAATAGGCTGTCTTCGTGTCCATAGTTTTTTAGCGATTCGTTAAATTGCACTATTTCAAACACTTCGCTATCAATCATGAAATTATTGGTAGCAAAACCTGTGTTTGGATATTTATTTCTTTCTTTAGGAGTTTTTGTTTCTTTTAGTAAACCATATTTATATCTTAGTGCATTAGTTTTTTGATATTGTTCGGGAAGATATTTTCTACCACCACTAACAATTTTATGCTCTAAATATTGTTTATATGTCTTAATGAAATCACTATGATAAATTCTAGAGTCAGCATCTAAAAAAATGATTTTACCCTTTTTAGCTTCCTTTGCTAATCTGTTACGTGCTGCACTTCTTCCAACATTCTTTTCAGAAACTATATGTTTTACATTAAATTTTTCTATTAATAATGAATTTTTTTTTACACTTTCAGCATACGAACCGTCTTCAAAAATTATAATTTGAAATTCAATATTTTCATTTATACATTGAGTATAGAGTTCTTCAACTAGTTTTGAAACGTTGTGGTTAAAACATGGAATACAAATATTTAAGAATTGCATTTAATCTATTTTTAGTTCGCTAGTCTCTTCGTCTGCTATTCGTTTTAAATCTTCTTCTAACTCTTCTATTTGTCTGTTAAGTTCTTCTTCAACGCTTTCATCCCAAGAAATGCTGTCAATTTCGCTACTGGTCATAGCCATAATTTTTTTATTGCTTAAACTTGTCCTTTTTTCAACAGATTTTGTCCAATTATCTATCTTTTCAGGGCAGTCTATGTAGAATTTATCTGCTACTGTATCTAATTTTGCCATAAATTCTGGGTATTTGTCTAACTCATAAAAGGCATGCATATCGCCATCAAAAGCTAAATCAACAGTTTTAATGTAAGTGTCTATGATTTGGTTACCAACTTTAATAAATTCATCGCAATTACTAAAATTATAGTTTGAATATTTTTCAATCATTTGTTCTAAGTTTAATTCTTCGTTTGTGTCAATGCTAGTTTTGTCTTTAGTTTTATTTGAACAAGCAAAAGATAATATAATAATGACTATTATTAATATTTTAAACTTAAAGAATTTCATTAAATTATTTTTAAGATGAAAGAATTAAGAATATTAAATTTTATCCACCTGTTGTTCTTACACTTTCAACGCGATACAATCCTTTTGGTGTAATACTAAGCACTGGGATAGGCGATGTATTAAGCATTTGGTAAGCATATGAACCTAATAAAAAGTTTGAAAGAGAAAAAGTTTGCTCAGTCATTATTGCAATTAGGTCGGCATCAATTGCGGTTGCGTATTCAATAGTAATGTCGGTAATATTATCTCCAACTAAAAGAGTTGATTGAAATTTTATTCCTTGTTCAGTTAAAAACTTTTTAACTTGTGAAGCATAAAGTTCAAGTTTGTTATGTATTCCTTCGCTGGTAGAGCTAGTTACTTTAACAATATGTACTTCGGAGTTAAATGCTTTAGCAATTTCAGCTGTTTTAGAAACTTTTTCTCTAGTTTCTTTGCTAATATCTATTGGTAAAACTATTCGTTTTACTTCACCTATATATTTTTCTGTAGTTACAGTTATTACAGGTCTATCTGCTGTTTGAACAATTTTGTAAGCATTACTACCTATTATAAAATCAGAAAAACCTGATTCGCCGTTTGTTGAGCAAATAATAATGGAGTCATCAAAAGCTTCTGCTTGTCTGGCAACTTCTTCATGAACTCTTCCGCTTTTGATAATATATGAAAAATCACAATCTTTATGCAATTTATCTTTATATTTTCTTAGCAAGTCTTCAAACTCTTCCATTGCAGCATCATATTGTTTTCTTAATTCAATATGAAATCTGCCAGTTTTTTTCTTTTGTACAAATACCATTTGTAGGTCGGCATTGAATTTATTTGCATAAATAATACCGAGTTCTAAACCTTTAATTGATTCTTCAGAAAAATCTATAGGTACAATTATTCTTTGCATATTCTTAAAGTTTAATTTTGTTGCTAAGATATTAAATATTTTTCATATATTTACTTTTTTTAAAATATTTTTACACTTCTTTTGTGTTTTTTTATTTTCTATGAAAAAAAGTTTTAATATTATTGGTTTAATGTCGGGTACCTCGCTCGATGGTTTAGATATTGCCTTGGTTAAATTTAAAGAGAAAAACAATAATTGGATATTCAAAATTGTAAAAGCTGAAACAGTAAATTATGAACCGGTTTTAATCCAAAAATTTTTAACGGCTCACTTGATGTCTGCTCTTGAGTTAAAATATTTAGAAAAAGAATTTAGTGAGTTTTGTGCTAAAGCAGTTAATAATTTTACAAATGATATTTCAGAAAAATTTGATTTAATAGCTTCTCATGGACATACTGTTTTTCATCAGCCCGAAAAAGGAATGACTTTGCAAATAGGCGATGGAGAATTGATTGCTAAACGCTGTGGCATAAATGTAATAAGCGATTTTAGAAGTGGTGATGTAGCTCTTGGTGGACAAGGAGCACCACTTGTTCCAATAGGAGATGAGTTGTTGTTTTACGACTATGATGCTTGTGTGAATTTAGGAGGATTTTCAAATATCTCGTTTAAAAATAATAATAAAAAACGTGTTGCTTTTGATATTTGTCCTGTAAATATTGTTCTAAATCATTTATGTCAAAAAATCGGAGAAAAATATGATGAAAATGGTAAAATAGCCTCAGAAAATATTGTAAATAAAACTTTATTAGCAGAATTAAATGATTTAGATTATTATTTTAAAAAATACCCAAAATCGCTTGGAAGAGAGTGGGTAGAAAAAGAAGTCTTTCCGATTTTAGAAAAGTATTTGCAAACAGATTCAGTTGAAAATATAATTTCTACTTTTACAATTCACATAGCTTTTCAAATTTCAGAAAATATAAAAAACTTTTCAAAAGTTTTGTTTACTGGTGGCGGAGCTTACAATGGTTTTTTAATTAAAAAAATCGAGGAGTTTTCGTCTGTAAATATTGTTGTGCCAGAAAATAAAATTGTTGATTTTAAAGAAGCTTTAATATTTGCTTTTCTTGGCTTGTTAAGATGGCAAAATAAAATTAATTGCTTGGCTTCTGTTACAGGTGCAGAAAGGGATTCTTGTTGTGGAAAAATATCTTTCGCTTAAATATAACTATGTTTTTGTGAAATCTTAACTAATTTTCATAGTTTTGAAAAAAATATTTGATATGCAAAATAATAAACAAATACAATTGTCTGAATTTTACCGCAAAGTTTATAATTCAGAACCTAAAAAAATAGAAAAAATTACTCAGGCTGGTTCTCCAAGATTTTATTGTAGATTTTATTCTGAAGAGCAAAGCATTCTTGGCGTTTATTCCGACAATGTTATAGAAACAGAAACTTTTCTTTATTATTCAGAAGTTTTTACAAAATTAAATCTTAATACACCTAAAGTATATGCTGTTTCAGACGATAAAACTTGTTATTTTATTAAAGATTTTGGGGACGATTTATTGTTGAATTTATTATTACAATCGCAAAAAGAAAATAATACTATCTCTCAACAAATTATAGATTATTATAAAAAATCATTAACTGCTTTGGTTAAGATGCAAGTTTTAGCTAAAGAGCATATTGATTTTACAAAAGCATATTTTATTCAAAAATTTGATGCTCAATCAATTCTTTTTGATTTGAATTATTTTAAATATTATTTTTTGAATAGTAGCGAAATAGTGTATAATGAGAAAAAACTACAAGATGATTTCGAGAAATTAGCTAATGATTTAGATAGTGGAGGTACAAAACTTTTTATGTTTAGAGATTTTCAGTCCAGAAATATTTTAGTTAAAAATAATGAGGTGTATTTTATTGATTATCAGGGTGGAAGACTTGGTGCTCCTGAGTATGATTTAGTTTCTTTGCTGTATCAAGCTAGAGCAGGTTTGCCCGAAAATCTCAAACTTGAATTAAAAGATTTTTATTTTTCTGAATTATCAAAGCATATTGATTTAGACAAAGAAGAATTTGACGATAGATTTTATAAATATGCTTACTTACGTGTATTGCAAACTTTTGGTGCTTATGGCTTACGAGGTTTAATTGAGAAAAAACAACATTTTGTGGATAGTATTCCTTTTGCACTTGAAAATTTAAAAACTTTAATGACTTTACATCCTCTTTCTGACGATTTTGTTGAGTTAAAGAGAGTTTTGCAAGAATTGATTTTATCAAAAAAACATGAACATAAAGTTTTTGATGAATTTACTGTGCAAGTTTTTAGTTTTAGCTATAAAAAAGGATTACCTATAGATATAAGCGGTAATGGAGGCGGTTTTATTTTTGATTGTAGAGGAATTCACAATCCTGGGCGTTATGCCGAATATAAAGATAAAACAGGAAAAGATAAGGAAGTAATAGAATTTTTTAAAACAAAATCGGATATTGATGTATTTATAGAAAATGCAAAAACAACAGTAAATTCAACTGTGGAAAATTATATTGAAAGAGGTTTTAATTCTTTGATGATTAGTTTTGGTTGTACTGGAGGCAGGCATCGTAGTGTATATTGTGCTGAGGCAATGGCAAAATATCTCAAAGAAAAATATAAAGTTAATGTGATTTTAAGACATAGAGAACAGGAGTAATTTTTTAGTTTAGGAATGATTTTTGCATAGATTTTTATTAATTTTTAATTTAAACTTTAAAATTATGAGAAAAATATTTTTATTAGCAATGTTTTTATTAAGCATTTGCTTTATTTATGCACAAGATTGCAATTGCGATGAATCAAATGTTGTCGAGTCTGAACTTAAATTTTCTGATTTAAGCGATTTTGAAAAAGCCGAAGCTATCGAAGCCATGTTAGCAGGCGATTGTTATTATAAAGGAATTAAACTTTGGGGAAGAGTTAAGTTCGTAGATACATACCCCGACATAGAAATTCAATATGTAGAAACTTATCCTGATATTAAGGTAAAATTTGTAACAACATATCCTGACGCTTGTGGCAAATGGCAAGTTGTTGATACTTACCCAGATTTTACAGTTAAGGTTGTAGATACTTATCCAGATTTAAGAGTAAAAGTAGTTGAAACCTATCCAGGAGTGGATTAAAAAACTTTTATTTGTTGGGTTTTAAGCTTGCTGCTACTTTTTTAAAGATTTTTAAATTATCTTCAACTTTTCCGTAGGTAAAGCCAGTAATTACATAGTAATCTAAATTAACGAAAATTATTGTTTGATAAATAAATTCTTTAACAAACATTTCTTTGTGTGTACCTTGTGCATACATTTCGTAACCTTTAAAATTGCCTGCGACAAAAGGTTTTGGGTCTTGTTTTATTTTACTATCCCATTCTAATGGATAAGCTTCGAAAAGACGTTTGCATAAAATTATTTTTTCTTCTTCACTCAAAGCTTTTGAAATAGTTGATTTTCTAATAGTCATAGAAGTTTTTTCTTGTGTTTTTGAAGGCACATTACCATCGTCAGAATAGGTAAGAGAACTCAACATTAAATTTCCTTTTTTAAGTCCTGTACCACTTACATCAACGCTAAAATCAAACCTGTCGCTTAGTTGCGATTCAATTTTTGGGTCATAAATAACTCCTAAAACAGATTCTTTAACTTCTTCAATATGTCTTTTCGACACATTTGAAGGCATTGAAGCAGAAATTAAATAAGACCTATAAATATCACCTATAAGTAACATTATTTTAGTATAAGTTTTTCCGTAAGCCACTTGTTGTCCTTCAATTAACATTGCATCAAAGCCGTTTATTTTATAAAAAGTTTGTTTGTCAACAACTACTCCAGTTTTAATTAAATATTTTTTATCAAGACCAATCATATTTCTGTTAACTTCTCCAGGAATTTCGCTTATAATTATGCTACTACCAGCTAATTCGTGCTGAAAACCAGTATATGAATTGCTTTCAATAAAACCACGAGGTGGAATTAATTTTACTTTTGTACCAACTACTGTTTTATAATTGGCATTGATATTGTTGGTTCTTTCTATGGCTTTTGTATTTATACTTTGTGAAAATAAAGAAAATGCAAAAAAACATAAAGTAAATATGAATAAAATACGTTTCATAATTAAAATTTTTGTAAAATTAATTAAATTTGTTCAATTATTAAAAAATACAAGTTTTATGCCAGCAAAAAAAATAAATATTCTTTGTTTAGTTTTCTTTTTACTTCTAAGTATTCCTGTGTTTTCAATTGATAAAGAAAATATAAAGTGTGAAGATGCTGTTTTTGAAAAAAATATTAAAACTGTAAGAATGCATCCGATAGAATGGGAGCAAGGCTATCCGCTTATTGAGTTTGGGAGCGATAATATACTTTCATTTAATTTTGACCAACTTGAGTCAAATCCGGAAACTTATTACTATACGATACTCCACTGCACTTATGATTGGAAATCCTCAAATTTAATGTATTTTGAGTATGCTACTGGATTTGAAGAAAATGTAATTGATGATTATGAAAACTCTCATAATACTTTTATAAATTATACTCATTATAATCTTGAAATTCCTAATCGAGATGTAGAGTTAACAAAATCTGGAAATTACTTATTGATAGTTTATGTGAAATCTGGCGAAGAAACTAAAGTTGTAATTACTAAAAGATTTATGCTTTTTGAAAATGTTCTTGAAATAGAAGCACGAACCGACAAAGCCTTATTGAATGATTATCGTTTGCATTTTCAAAAAGTAGATTTTACAGTTTATAAAAAAGGTTTAAATATTTACGACCCTCAAGTAGAATTAAAGCCAGTTGTTATTCAGAACTATCAATGGAATACTGCAAAATATGATTTTCCATTTTCTTTTATTGATAATGATAAAATAGTATATGAATGGGACGATAAAATAATTTTTGATGCAGCAAATGAGTATCGCTATTTTAATTTTAATAATTTAGAATTAAATTCAGAAAGGGTAGAGCATATTGAATTTAGAAATCCATATTATTATATTGATTTAATAAAGGATAAAACAGAAATGTTTACTCCTTATGCCAGTGTTAAGGATATCAATGGTTCTTATGTAATTCGTACAAAAAGATTTAAAAATTCTGATTATCCCGAAATTCAGTCTGAATATGCTATAGTTAGCTTTAATTTGGAACACAAAAATCCTATTAGCAATGGCGATGTTTATATTTATGGCGATTTAACCAATTATTCGCTTGATGAAAATAGCAAAATGCTTTATAATATTGAAACACGATGTTATGAAAAATTATTATTCTTGAAACAAGGGTATTACAATTATCGTTATGTTTTGGTTGATAAAGACGGAAAAATTAATCATAGTTTTTTTGAAGGAAGCCATCAACAAACCGAAAATGCTTATTTGTTGTTCTTATATTATAAAGGTATGTCTGATAATTATTATAGGTTGATAAATTTTTTGGTAATATAAAATAATTAAGAATTAAGAATTGTGTTTCGACTTCGCTCAACACCCGATGATTGAATGAAGAATTTTGGATTTAAAGAGTTTTTAGTTTTGAGTTTTTAGTTGGAGAGTATTGAGTATGAAGTGAATTAGAAATTCAGCTTTGCTGCATTTTTATTCGTTTCTTGGCAGAGTTCTAGCAAGTTTGGCTCTACACTTGCTCCTTAGAAAATTAAGATTTTTTTTTATTTGCTTACGCATTTTTTATGTAATTTTACGCTTATATATTTTCAAAAATTTGAAATCATTGTTTATCTTTACGGAATAAATTTCTGAAATTTGATAATGAAAAAAGTCTTTCAAACAAAGCGATTTGAGTTTTATACCGCAGGAATTGAAACTAAACTTGAATTAGCTTATTATGGGGACATTCGAGCTGGTTTTCCAAGCCCTGCCGAAGATTTTAATGATGAAAGAATTGATTTGAATAAAATACTTATTCAGAATCCTTTGTCAACTTTTTATGTGAAAGTAATTGGTAATTCAATGGAAGGTGACTTTTCTGATGGTGATTTGTTGATTATCGACAAAAGTTTAGAATGGAAAGAAAATCGTATAGCACTATGTTTTGTAGAAGGTGAATTTACTCTAAAAAGAATACGTATTAAAAATGGTAAACATTACTTAGTTCCTTCTAACAGTGAGTTTCCAATTATAGAAATAAATGAATATAATAATGCAACAATTTGGGGTGTAGTTGCTTATTCAATAAAAAATCATAAGTAAATGTTTGCTCATATTGACTGTAATAATTTCTATGTTTCCTGTGAACGTGTTTTTAACCCTTCGTTAAATGGAAAACCTGTGATTGTACTTTCAAACAATGACGGCTGTGCTATTTCACGTTCAAATGAAGCAAAAGCATTAGGTATTCCTATGGGTGCGCCTGCTTTTAAATACAAAGAAATTATTGAGGAAAATAATGTTCATGTTTTTTCTGCAAATTTTCCACTTTATGGCGATATGAGCAATAGAGTTATGAGCATTTTAGCCACTTTTTGTCCGATGCAGGAAATTTATAGTATAGATGAATGTTTTTTGGACTTGTCAGGTTTTGATGTTGATTTGAAAGAATACGGTTTGCAAATGAAAGAACGTGTTTATAAATGGACAGGATTGCCTATAAGTATTGGTATTGCACCAACAAAATCACTTTGCAAAGTGGCAACAAGAGTAGCAAAGAAATTCCCAAAAGAGACAAATTCTGTTCATGTTATTGATAGCGAAGAATTAAGAATTAAAGCATTAAAATGGCTTGAAATTGGTGAGGTTTGGGGTATTGGACGACAATACACAAAAAAACTTTTAGCCAAAAATATAAAGAATGCTTATCAGTTTACTTGTATGGGCGATGATTGGGTTAAAAAACACATGTCGATTGTTGGATTGCGTTTGAAACATGATTTACAAGGTATTCCTTCTATAATGATTGAGGAAGTTAAGGATAAGAAAAATATTGCAACAACTCGAACATTTGACTATAACACTGAAAATTACGAAGATGTTAAAGAGCGAATAGTTACTTTTACTACAAAATGTGCCGAAAAATTAAGAAAGCAAGGCTCGTGCTGTAATTCTATTCAAGTGTTTATTGCAACTAATTTTTACAGAAAAGATTTACCGCAGTATTCTAATTCTATTTGTATAAAGCTACCATTTGCAACTAATTCAACTTTTGAACTTGCAGAATATGCTGTTGTGGGATTAGAACAAATTTTTAAAAAGGGCTATGCTTATAAACGAGCAGGTGTTTTTGTTATGGATTTTACTCCTGAAAACAATCAACAATTAAATCTTTTTCAAAATAGAAATGCAAAACATATCCCTATAATGAAAGCAATGGATAAATTAAACCGAAAGTATGGCTGTGATTTGTTGAGATTGGGAGCACAAGCACCGGGAAAAACTTGGCGAATGAAACAAGAAAAACTTTCACCACATTATACTACTAATATCAATGAAGTGTTAACAATTAAAGTTTGAGAGCTATATATTTTAAATTATGTGTTTTGTTTATAGGTTAGATAAAAGTGCAAATGCTTTGGAAGAACGCTTTGAAGCAGAATTTATTCATCAACAAGCGAATATTTTTTTTGATAATCCCAATCCTATATATAACGGTTTTATTAATCCAAAAATGCCTGTAATAACTCACTCAAAACCTCGTAATATTCAATTTTTTGAATGGGGCTTAATCCCAAAATGGGCAAAAGATAAGAGTTTTCAGAAAAATACATTGAATGCGAGAATTGAAACTTTGTCTGAAAAACCTTCATTTAGGGATAGTGTAAACCACAGATGTTTAATTCCTTCTGACGGTTTTATTGAGTGGCGTTGGTTAGATGAAAAAGGAAAAAATAAACAAAAGTATTTGGTGCATTTTGAAAATGATTTGTTATATGCTTTTGCCGGAATTTGGTCAGTTTGGGAAGATAAGCCAACAGGCAAACTAATTCCTACTTTTTCAATTATTACAACAGAAGCCAATGAACTTATGTCATTTGTTCATAACAACAAAAAACGTATGCCTGTTATAATAAAACCTGAATTTGAAAAAGATTGGTTAGAAACAGGAAATATTACAATGTGGAATGATGATTTAAAGGCAACAGCGATTTGAAATTATTTCAAAGCGTGAAGTATATTAGAATTTATATCCATTTAAAAAGTCTTTGGTTTTCATTCTTTTTTTTCCCGACATTTGAAGTTCGTGTATAAGAAGGAAGCCATCTTTTACAGCAATTTTAATTTCGTTTTTATTATCGCTAATTATTTTTCCTATTTCAAGATTGTGTTTATTTATCTCGTAAGATGTTTCAAAAACTTTAATTGTATTTTCTGTGTTTGTTAATTCAAACCAAGCTGCTGGATAAGGCGATAAGGCTCTAACTTTATTGTGTAATTCTTCGGCAGAATTGTTAAAATCAAGTTTGCAAAACTCTTTATTCAATTTTGGTGCTTGGCGTAGTTTATCTGTTTTTAGAGAATCTTGTTCAATACTTTTTGCAGTACCGTTTGCTATAGAATTTACTGTTTTAACCAATAATTTGCCTCCTAAATTCATCAATTTATCGTGTAATGTGCCAGCATTGTCAGATTCAAGTATTTCACATTTTGTTTGAAAAATTATATTTCCAGTATCAATTTCTTCGTTAATGAAAAATGTTGTTAGTCCGGTTTCTGTGTCGCCGTTTAAAATAGCATGATTTATTGGTGCTGCACCACGATAATCGGGTAGAAGAGAGGCATGTAAATTTATAGTTCCAAACTTTGGAATTTGCCACACTTCTTTAGGTAACATTCTAAAAGCTACAACAACAAATAAGTCGGCATTTAAACTTTTAAGTTCAGAAATAAAATCAGGGTATTTTAAATTTGTTGGTTGTAATATTTTGATATTCAAATCTTTAGCAAAAGTTTTAACTTCTGATTCTGATATTTTTTTGCCTCTACCAGCAGGTTTATCGGGTGCAGTAATTATTGCAAGAATTTTTTGATTGTCTTCAAGCAATTGTTTTAAAGGCTCCACAGCAAAGCCTGGAGTACCCATATAAACGATTTTAAGTTTATTCACTTTCGCCTAAGTTAAGTTCGTGTCCCATTTTATCTTTTTTAGTTTTAAGATAAAATTTGTTGAATTTATTTGGTTTTATTTCTATATGCTGTATTGCACAAATTTCTAAGCCATATCCTTTTAATCCTGCTTTTTTTGATGGATTATTTGTGATAAGCGTCATTTTTCTTACTCCAAGGCTTCTGAGTATTTGTGCTCCAACGCCATAATCTCTTTCGTCAGCTTTAAAACCTAGGTGAAGATTTGCTTCTACGGTATCTAAACCTTTTTCTTGAAGTTTGTAAGCAGATATTTTATTCATAAGTCCAATGCCACGTCCTTCTTGGTCGAGATATACTATCACGCCTTTTCCTGCTTTTTCAATCATTTTCATTGATTCGTGCAGTTGATGTCCGCAATCGCAACGTTGAGAAGCAAAAATATCGCCAGTAACGCAACTAGAATGAATTCTTACTAATATTTGTTCGTCAGGTTCCCAGCTTCCTTTTATAAGAGCAGAATGTTCTAATCCATTGTTTGTTTGCTTAAAAGGAATCATTTCAAAATTGCCGTAATCGGTTGGTAGTTTAACTTTGTCGCCACGAATAATTAAGCTATCAAATTCTAAGCGATATTTTATTAAATCTTCAATAGAAATTATTTTAAGCTTAAACTTATCGGCAATTTTCATTAGCTGTGGAAGGCGAGCCATAGTTCCGTCTTCGTTCATAATTTCGACTAAAGCACCACCAACTTTTAAACCAGCTAATCTTGTTAGGTCAACAACTGCTTCGGTGTGTCCTGCACGTTTTAGTACGCCGTTTTCTCTAGCCATAAGTGGAAAAATATGACCTGGTCGTCCTAAATCTTCAGGTTTTGTTTTATCGTCAATTAAAGCGTAAATTGTTTTTGCTCTATCAGCGGCTGAAATTCCTGTTGTGCAACCATGACCATTCAAATCAACAGAAACAGTAAATGGCGTTTCGTGTAGTGCAGTATTCTTGCCTACCATCAACTCTAATTCTAATTCCTTGCATCTGCTTTCGGTAAGTGGTGCGCAAATTAAGCCACGTCCATGTGTTGCCATGAAATTTACTATTTCTGGTGTAATTTTTTCGGCTGCAACAACAAAATCGCCTTCATTTTCTCTATCGTAGTCGTCAACAACAATCACGACTTTTCCATTTTTAATATCTTCAATAGCCTCTTCTATTGTGTTTAAAGGTCTATTGATTTCGTTTTGTGGGTTTCCAGACATTTGATTTAACTCCTTTCATCGCTCTAAACATTCCTGTAAGTAGAGCAACATTCATTGATAAAAAATGTGTAATAAAACGCAAAAATACGTTATGAATATTTATTTTTCTAAGTAAAAAGTCAATTAATGGTAATAAAAGTACAAAATTATATAAACAGAATAATACAAGATAGAAGTTTGATAAAAAAGCAAGGTAAAAGTTGATTCCCCAAGCTAGGATTAAAAATATTGGTGTAATCCATCTTAAAACTTTATGAGATAAAAAGCTAAAAGCCGAACCTGTCCAAGGGGGCCACAAGAAATGTTTAAATTCTTTTAGATTTTGGAAATTTCCTGTTGCTATTCTTACTTTTCTTCTAAACTCGTCAGATAAATTATTTGAAACATCTTCATAAACTACAGCATCGAGGTTATTTATAGCTTTGTATCCTTTTTCTAAAACTTTCATGCAGAGATAAAAATCGTCAACTAAAAAAGTTTTAGGAACTGGCGAGTATAATTCGCGTCTCATTGCAAAACAACCGCCAAAAGGTCCCATCATAGTTCCCCATAAAATACCTTCTCTATGTTTTATATAAACTTCTCTTGAAATATATGATTTTTCTTGTATAGATATTCCTTCTTTTTTTAATCCTGTATTTTTCATATGAGAATCCACCAAGCCTACTTTAGGGTCTGAAAAAGGTTTAACTAATTCGGAAATAGTGTTTTTATCGAAAAATACATTTGCGTCTGATAAAATTAAAATTTCAGAAGTTGATTTGTCTATCATACTATTTATAACATTAGATTTTCCTTGTCTTTCAGTGAATGCAGTAAAATCAATGTTTTGATGTTTTTTAGCGTAAGCTTCAACAATTTCGTTAGTGTTGTCGTTGCTGTTGTCTGAGCCAATTATAATTTTAATTTTATCAAGAGGATAATCTGAATTTAATATAGAATCGAGTTTTTCGGCAATTACGCTTTCTTCATTGTATAAAGACATGATTATTGTAACTTCTTTTTTTTCAGTAAGTTCCGAAAATTTTAGTTTTTTATTTATCGTTAAAATATATAAAATAAATGGGAATAGTACATAGCTGTGGAAAACTAAAAATGCTAGAAAGAAGAATAATATTTGAAGTGCAATAATCATTTTATATGTAACAAGTAAAAGTCGTTTAAGTTTTGAGCAATTTTATCATTATCAAAATTTTCTAGAATAAATTTTCTCGCTTCTAAAGAAATTGAATTATGAAGTTCTCTATTATTTTTTATTTTATTTAAAGAAGTTAAAAATTCGACTGAGGAATTTGCAATTAATATATTTTTTTCATGAGTAGTGCTAATTCCTTCACTACCTATTGATGTTGATATAATTGTTTTTCCTGCAGCCATTCCTTCAATTATTTTAATTCTCATTCCAGAGCCTGAAAGTAGTGGTACTATCATAACAGATTGTGTTGCAATAAATTTTGCAGCATCTGGAATTTCGCCAAGATATTCAATATTTTTGCAATTTCGCAAATATTTTTCAAATAAAACAGGTGCATTTCTGCCTGCTACAGTTAGTTTGCAATCAGGATTATCTTTAATAAATATATTCCAAACATTTTCAATAAACCATGTTAATCCTTCTTGATTAGGAATCCAATCTAAAGCTCCTATATGGAAAAAACCTGGAAATTCGCCATTATTTTCAAGTTTTAAAAACTTATTGTCTTGGTTTATTCCTGTTGGTGTTACTTGTTGTGGTTTTGTATTTCCAAGTTCATTAAATATTTTTCCGTCACGCTCTGTGATTGGAACTAGTAAATCATATTTATTCAAATATGAAAGTTTGAATTTTTTAATTCTTTTTGCAAGATTTTTCTTATAAATACGGATACAAGTGTTTGTTTCGTTTAATGTAGCTCTTTCCCAAATTTCATGTTCTATATTATGTGCTCTAAGCGAAATTTTAGCATTAGAGTGTTTTCTTATTGTTTTTATATATGGACAAAGGTATAGCCCTTCTAATTGAACTATGTCGAAATTATCTTTTTCTAAAATTTCTATTAATTTATTTTCAAAATTTTTAGAAATAAATCTTTGAGCGTTGTATGGTTGTGACGAAAAAACAAGATTAGTTAAGGCTTTAAAAATAGATGTGTCTGTATTAATTTTAACTGCATGAATTTTTACTTTGTTTGTTATTTCTTTTGGAATTGAACTTAACTCAGTATAGTGTTTTGATGTATTCATTGAAAGAATTTCGACATGATTTTTGTTTTGACATAAAGACAGGGCTAATGATAAACTTGCTATAGAACCTCCGTCTCTTGGCGGATATGGCATTTTATTTGTTAAAATCAAAACTCTCATATCGTTACATAAAATCAGTACAAAGTAATAAAAAATTATTGAGTTTTTTAAGTCTTTTTTGATTTTCTTTTGAATTTGCTTTTTAAATTTGAATAAAATTGTGTGCTAACTCTCATAGAATCGTTAGCAGCCTTGTATATTAAGAATCCCGCTAAGGGGATAAGAACATAGGTGCTCATCCACATTCCTATTGAAGGTTCAAAAACAACTTCTCGCGTTGTTTTTTCAAAAGTGATAGAAATAACATAGTAAATTAAAAATAAAAAAACTGATATAATAACCGGTAATCCGAAACCACCTTTACGAATTATTGCTCCGAGAGGTGCGCCTACTAAGTAAAATAAAACACATGCAATAGCTAAAACATATTTTCTATGCCACTCTATTCTATGACGTGCTATGTAACGGTTGCTGTAATTTAGTTCGTCTCTAGTTAGTTCTACATATAGTTTAGCTGAGCTAGCATAATTTAGAGCAAAATCTATAACTTTATTTTTTTGAGCTGAGTTTAAATTTTTATAAATTGAATCAACATGAATATTTTGTTGCTCTTCTACATTGAGTTCATCAACTTGTCTGCTAGCAATTTGTTTTTCTTCTTCACTTTGATTTAGCCATTCGTGTTTGCCTTTAAATAATGAATATTCTACTATATTGAACCATATAGCATTTTTTCTTTCAAACATAGTTTTTTTCAAAGAGTCTATAGAAAAAACAAGCTGTTTGTTATTTAGCATATCGAAACTATTTTTGAACAAGTCCTCATTGGCTTGGTCCATGCCTAGTGCATCTAGTTCAATATAAGCTGTTTGTGTTTTAAAACTAGCACTTTGGTGTGGATATTTTTTACTTGATTTGTCTTTATCAAAATCTAAATCTTCGTATCTATATCCGTCTTGTAAAGTTAAAATTAGAAATTTTTTATCTTTGGTAATGTGTATGTTTCCGTGTTGTGCTGTTGTAATACTACTTGAATTTTTTTTGTTTCTGTGGTCATATACAAGAATGTCTTCTAAATCATTGCTTTTTTTTTGTTTTCGCTCAACTTTAATGCAAAAATCATTTACAGGTTCAGTAAAAATTCCACTTTGAAGATTTATTTCTGGTCTCTGTTGTTGAATATTATAGAGCAAGGTTCGCATTTTTAAATTAGTGTAGGGGAGTAGGTTGTTAGAAAAATAAAATGCGGAAATACTTATTATTAAATTTAAGACAAAAAGTGGATACATTATTCTGTATAAAGATATTCCACCAGACTTCATCGCAAATAGTTCGTTTTTTTCTCCAAGATTTCCGAAAGTCATTATGGTTGCTAAAAGAATAGAAAGAGGAAGTGCTAAAGGAATTAATGTTAATGATGCGTAAAATAAAAGTTCTGCAATAACCTGCCATTCTAAACCTTTTCCGACTAAATCGTCAATGTATTTCCATAAAAACTGAAGAAGTAATATGAATACACAAATTAGAAAAATAGCCAACCATGGACCTAAAAAAGATTTGATAATATATTTATGTAATTTTTTAAGCATGTCTAAAATTTAAACCATGCAAAAATAAAAAACAAATTTTAAAAGTCCTATGCTCCTATGAGATATTTAAGATTATTTATTTGAGTTTCCCAAAGTTCAATAACTTCTTCACGTTCATCATTTATAGCAAAATCAGTAACAATAAGGGAAACCTCATTTGTTAACTCATGGTTTTGAATTTTAAATTCAAAATAAACTTCTTCATTTTCGCAATCTGTCCACCTAAAACGGATATAGTCTAAATCTTTGATACCTAGTAGTTCTGCTGTCTCTTCAACACCTTCCCAAACAAAAGTATAAATATTGTCATTTATAAAAACCTCGTCAGCAAACCATTCAGACAAACCAGTTTCGGTTGATAATCTATCAAATAATATTCTTGGCGAAGAGTTAAGAATATATTCAATTTCGATTCTTGTCATAATGTATAGCTTTTTATGTTTTACATTTGTGTTGTAAAATTAGTTCTTCAATATCTTGTAAGTTAGAGTTTTATCAACTGGGTAAGTAATTCTAATAAAATAAATTCCAGAGGCTAATTCGCTAGTATCTATAATGGTTTTTGTGTTTGCTAGTTTTCCGCTCATTGCTTGTCGTCCAAACATATCATAAATTATAAAATTTAATTGATTTATTACTTCTTTTTCGGAGTCTATTGTTATGGTTTCGCCTGCTGGAATAGGATAAATATTAAAAGAAAAATCAGTATTATCATTGTTGTTTTCTTCTTCCTCTTCTTCTTCTTCTTCGTTTATTTCAAGTTCTTTTACATGAAGTTGTAAGTTTACTATGCTGTCGCAGCCATGTTCGCTAATAAATGTTTCTTCAAATTCAAAATCTCCTATTTCTGTAAAAACATCTAAATTAAATCCATTTAGCTTATAGTTTTCTCCTTTATTTATAGTGTCCTTAATAGTCGTGTGGTAATTTGGATAAACACTTAAATTTAAAACTACTAAGCTATCACAATTATTTTGAGCAACATAAAACAAAGTGTCAACTCCTGCATGATTCATATTAAAACCATGTTCGGTATATGTTTCGCCTTCACAAATTTTTGCGTTTATATTAGTTTGATAAAAACTTCCTATTGTAAGGTTTAAAGTAATTGTGCTATCACACCCAGCAATTGAAGATAAACTGTGCTGATAAATTCCTTCTTCGCTTAATGTTTGTCCAAAGAAATCATAAGTCGCATTTTCGCAAATCATCATATCAATTTCTGTGTTGTATGTTGGATTAACTTTTAGGCTTAAATTTATTACACTATCGCAAGTTTCAGATTGGAATACTATTTTTGTGTGATTAAAAGTTCCAGCAGTGTTTTGAACAGGAAGCTCGAAACCATAGTTTGAATAAGCATTACCTACACATATTTCATCTGAAATATAACTTGTTGTGCTATAATAAAAATGAATTTTATAAATCGAGGTTTTATTCCCATTATTAACTGTGATTTTAGCAAGATTTGTATTGTTGGCTTGTTCTATTGTAATGTTTGCATTAGGGCTAGAAGCAGTTGCAAATACGATATT
>Ga0208459_1001113_pt1 | contig 26523 bp, 27 predicted proteins | sample AD_UKC087_MetaG_FD_184433 | JGI IMG/M metagenome (GOLD analysis project Ga0208459, IMG submission 184433) | Active sludge microbial communities of municipal wastewater-treating anaerobic digesters from USA - AD_UKC087_MetaG (SPAdes) (version 2) | ecosystem: Engineered > Bioreactor > Anaerobic >... | reverse complement strand
GAAACTGACTACGGTTCTATAGAAATAGCTATAGCCACAGAAAATATGGAAAACTTTAATAATTGGGGATATATCTTTAATCTAAAGAAGGGTATCAAAAGCAGCAGTTATAACTTAAAACTAATCTTCACACCAGCAAAAGACTTGGTATTCCTCCCTGAAAAAGCTTTAGCAATTGATTTTGCTTATGCTGTAAACCAAAAATTAGGTGATAACTCAATTAAAGTGAGAGCAAATGGCAATGAAGAAAAATTAACTTATCTGTTAAAAAACGCAGATACAATTGAAGTTATAACAGGAAAAAGATCTATTGAGGAGGATCGTAAACTAAGTCGTGTTTGTCTAAAACAGACCCAAAAATATCTAGAAAGAAGAATAATAAAATATGAAAAAAATAACTCCATTGAAATGGGTAAAAGAATATTTGAAAACAGACTATCTCCAAGAGGGATATTAGATTTGGAGGACATCGGACCAGAAATTCGTGATATATGCTACTCTTTGGGATGTGAAAACGTAGGAGAGGTATATTACAAAATATCAAAAGGTTACCTAGATATAGAAAAACTAGATGATTTATTAAATGAATACGGCATAACAAAAAGTAAACGAAAAAGAACAACTATAGAAACCACAGGAGTTGATAAACCAGGACTTTTAAAATCAATTACCGACGCTGTTAATAAAAACGGTGGAAACATTATTCGCATAGTTTTTAACAAAGACGAAAACAACAATAATTTTTACTTTAGAATTCTGATAGAAGACGTTAATATGGAAAAACTAAAACAAGATTTAGCGAAAAACAACAACTTAAAAAACTTAAAAATTGTTTGATTTACTTGACGACCAATCAAAACATATATAGCTACTCTAAATATGATATGTGTCCAACAGATATCTTATAATGGAACATCATTAGTACCCCAACAATTGGGACACTCCAAATTACTAGAATAATTCAAAAAAGGATTGTTAACCCACACAATCACCAAAAATGTTTTAAAATAACCCTATGGGGATAGGAAATATATTAAATATTGATAATAAAGATAAATCTCCACCTAAAAACCTACCAAGGAAAGGTGACATTATAGGTACGGGGTGGGAATCGATAGTGACAAAAGTGGATGATAATTGGGTTATTAAAGAAATAAATCCAAACGACCCTCAGGGTAAAAAAAGATCGCAAGAAGCTATTGACTATCTTGGAAACCCTAAAAGAGTCAAGGATATTGTGAGGGATCAGAAAAAAATTGGCAAAATATTTGGAGAAGAGCACTTTGCTAAATCATATTTTAGATATGAAAAAGATCAAAGCGGAAAAAGAAGTTGCATAATAATACAAAGATTTATTCCTGGAAAGGTTCTCTCCGAAATGATAGGGACTGATTATAGAAATACTAACGAAATGATAGAAAAAAACAGGGAACAATTTAAAGATATTATATGGGGTTTAAAAAAGACGTTTATTGAGTTTGGTGTTCCTTTAGACTTTCACCCTGGAAATTTAATAAAAAATGAAAAAACAGGAAATATAGTAATCATGGATACGGGCATACCATCACGGGAATTTAAGACTATTAATAGCAACGAAAATTCGGATAGAGTTTTTAATACTTTTAAAAATGCCTACGAGAGATTAGATAGAATGATCAGATATGAAAGGTTACTCAACTTAACTGAGGAGGAAAAATCAGATCTAAATATTAAATACGGTATAACTGACAAGCAATATAACGACCGCCTAGAAAATCTTAACAATATGAAAAACAAGAAAGGTTTTGAAATTGATGTTGTTAATCCTGTAGACGAACTTTTAAATAACATTTTTGGTGAAAGAGATAAAGTTGGTGGGCAAGAGTTATTGAACTACGCACTTAAAATATTAGGTAAGAAAGAACCAACTGAAAGTCAAAAAGTTATTCTGGATGAATTAAAAAAACAAAGTACTATTTTAGGAAACAAAGATCATTGGAAAGAGATTATTGAACTGTAAATAACCGTCTGAACATTACGTTAGCATTTCGCTTTTAGTGTAGAAAACATAGTTGTGCTAAAATGTCACAGTTAAATGACAAATAAAAAAATCAAAAAACCAATTTATATGGACTATGCCGCTACAACACCTGTAGACAAAAGGGTTGTTAAAGCTATGCTTCCTTATTTTACAGAAAAGTATGGCAATACCTCGTCAATACACACAATGGGAACAATCGCCAATACAGCTGTAAATAAAGTTAGAGAAGAAATTGCCAATTATATAAGTTGTCAGATAAATGAGGTTTATTTCACATCCTCAGCTACAGAAAGTAACAACTGGGCCTTAAAATGTGTAGCTTCTGCAAATAAAAACAAGGGAAACAAAATAATAATTTCATCTATAGAACATGACTGTGTTTTAAATAGCGCAGAGTGGTTATCAAAAAATGGTTTTAATATAGAACGCGCTCCCGTTGATGAGTTTGGATCAATTAAGCTGGGTGAATTAGAAAAAATGATGACTAAAGACACTGTTTTGGTATCCATAATGCATTCAAACAATGAAATTGGAACAATACAACCAATAGAAGAGATAGGGAAAATATGCAAAAAGAAAGGGATATTGTTTCATACAGATGCGTCCCAAAGTTTTGGAAAAATGCCCATAAATGTACAAAAACTAAATATAGATTTATTAACGGCTTCATCACATAAAATATACGGTCCAAAAGGTGTTGGCCTTCTTTACATAAAAAACGGTGTAAAAATAGATACTTTTATCCATGGTGGTGGGCATGAAAGAGGTAAAAGATCATCAACAGTTAATGTTCCTGCGATTGTTGGGTTTGGAAAAGCTTTAGAAATTTGCGTGAAAGAAATGTACGATGAAAAACTTAGACTTACAAATTTAAGGGATAAAATAATCAAAGATGTTTTGAAAAATATACCAAACTCCCATCTAAATGGTCATCCTACAAAAAGACTACCTAACAATATAGACATTAGATTTGATTTTATAGAAGGAGAGGCCTTAATGATGGAATTAGATGCAAAAGGTATAGAGGTTTCTACAGTATCGGCATGTTCGTCTCCAAAATTACAGGCGTCTCATGTGCTTTTAGCTTGCGGTGTTGACGAAAAATATGCCCAAGGAACAATAAGAATATCGTTAGGTAGGAACACAAAAGAAAGTGAAGTAAAATATTTGTTGGAGGTTTTGCCAAAAGCTGTGCAAAAGCTTAGGAAAATATCTCCCATGAATGTCCACAATTTAAAGTAAAAATGTATACAAAAAAAGTTTTAGATTATTTTAAAAAACCAAAAAACTTAGGAAAAATAAAGAACGCTGACGGTGTTGGAAAAGTTGGTAATATGACCTGTGGGGACGTGATGTACCTCTACATAAAGGTAAAAGAAGAAAAAGGAAAAGAAATTATATCAGACATAAAATTCCAAACCTTTGGTTGTGTTGCGGCCATTGCAACAAGTAGTGCTGTAACGGAAATGGTAAAAGGAAAAACATTTGAAGAAGCACTAGAAGTTGGTAAAGAAGACATAATAGACTCTTTAGACGGATTACCTCCAATTAAAGTGCACTGCTCTGTTCTTGCTACAGAGGCCTTGGCCGAAGCAATTTATGATTATCTAAGCAAAAATAATAAACCCGTACCAGAATTTCTTAAAAAACAACATGAAAAAACAGTTAAAGAAAACGAAATGCTTGAAGAGAGGTATGAAGAATGGACAGAAAACCAGCAAGATTAAAAAATAAAAAAGTAGTTGTAGGTATATCTGGCGGAGTTGATTCTACAGCTGCCTTAATTCTTTTACAAAAAATGGGTTACACACCTATCGGAATCTCTCTTAAATTTCCAAAATGGCATGGTAACAACAACAATTCAATACAAAAGGCAGAGGAAATATGTAAAACCCTTAAATGTGAACACTATATTTTGGATGTAGAGAAAGATTTTCAATCAAATGTTGTGGATTATTTTATTAAAACTTTAACATCAGGAAAAACTCCAAACCCGTGCACGGTATGCAATAAAAACACCAAGTTTTACCACCTTTTTAAATTCGCTGATGAGAATAATATAAAATACGTTTCAACAGGACATTATACAAAAATCACAAAAAGTAGAAAACACAAATCTTTTTTCATAACCCAACCAAAAGATAAAAATAAAGATCAAACTTATTATTTAAGTCTTTTACCTCAGGAATGGTTAGAAAGAATCATTTTCCCGTTAGGGGAAGTGGTTAAAAATGATGTTTATAAAATAACAAAAAAAGCTGGTTTCCATTTTGAAAACATTTCTCAAAGCCAGGATTTCTGTTATATACCGGATAATTTACTTGATAACTTTATTGAAAAAGAAATAAAAGTTAAGGAAGGACAAATAATTGATGATGAGGAAAAGGTTATAGGAAAACACAAAGGTCTAGAGTATTACACAATAGGGCAGAGAAAAAAGATAGGATTGGCAGGAGGACCTTATTATGTTACTAAAAAAGACGTTGAAACAAACACTTTATTTGTCTCAAAAGATAAAAAAGATTTAGGAAAAACAGATATACATCTTTCTAATGTTTTTTTTACAAACAATAAAATGTACGGTAAAAAATTTAAAGTAAAAGCAAAAATAAGATACCAACACGACCCCGCGCAAGCCACGCTCTCTCCAACAAAAGATGGGGAATACTGTGTAAAATTTGTAAGACCACAAACAGCAATAACTCCAGGTCAGTATTGTGTTTTTTATATTAATAAGATGTGTATAGGATCTGGGGTTATTAAGTAACTCCTTGTGATACAATAACCACATTATGCAAACAAAAATAGAAAAACAACCAAAATCAACAATAAAAATGACTGTTGTAATAGAAAACAGCGCAGTTAAAGATTTTTACGAAAAAGAAGTTTCTCATGCTGTGGAACATGCAGAAATACAGGGATTTAGAAGGGGATCGGCACCAAGAGAAATGGTAATAGAAAAAGTAGGTAACTCAAGATTATACGGAGATACAATAAACAGTCTATTACAACATTACTACCCACAGGCCTTAAAAGAAAACCATCTTAACCCAATATCCAATCCAAAAGTGGATATAAAAGAATTTGATATATCAAAAGATCTTGAATTTACAGCAGAATTTGCAGTCAGACCGGAAGTTAAAATTGGGGATTATAAAAAAGCTCTGAGAGATTATTACAAAGAAAAAACAGAAAAATTTGAAGCTGCTAAATTAGAAAAATCAAAAGAAGAGGGTGGGGATAACCATGATCACGAGCACGATCATCACGACCATGTCCATATTGGATCAAATGAGGTTATAGATGTTCTCATAAAAGAAACTGAGGTTGAAATTTCCGATATTTTGTTAGAAGAGGAAACAGATAGAATGATGACAAGATTAGTAGAACAGCTGGATACCATAAAACTACCATTGGATAAATACCTTAAAGCCCAGGAAAAAACCGCGGAAGAGTTAAGAAAAGAGTATAACGATATGTCAGAGAAAAATATTAAAGCCGAGCTTATTTTGGCCCATTTAATAGAAGTTGAAAAAATTGATGCTACGGATGAAGAAGTAGACGAAATGGTATCTGCAATTGGAGATCCTGCAGTGGGGGAGAAATTGAAAGATCCTGTCCAAAGACTTTATATTAAAAACGTTCTTCAAAAAAATAAACTTTTAACTAAGTTAATAGAGGAAGTGGAAGGGCCAAACTTCCATGGTAATCATGAACATAAGGAGGAAAAAAATGAATAATACGTTAGTTCCAATAGTAATAGAAAAAGATCAGGGAGGGATGGAAAGATCCTATGACATATATTCCAGACTTCTTAAAGATTTCATAGTTTTTGTTACAGGACCAATAGACATGGGAGTAGCCAATACTTTTATTGCCCAAATGCTTTTTCTTGAAAGTGTAAATCCAGATAAAGACATAAGCGTTTACATTAATTCCCCTGGAGGTGAAGTTTACGCCGGGGTTGCAATGTATGACACTATAAAACATATAAAAAATGACGTAGTTACTATAAATGTAGGTCTTTCGGCTTCAGCTGGGGCTTTAATACTCTCGGCTGGGACAAAAGGTAAAAGATACGCCTTACCCGGATCTCACACAATGATTCACCAAGTTATAGGTGGGGTAGAGGGACAGGCCAGTGATGTTGAAATAACAGCAAAACATATGTTAAGACTTAGGGATCAATACGCTGAAGCTATATCAAAAGAAACAGGTCAAAAATTAGACAAAGTTAAGGGGGATATGGATAGAGATTACTGGATGGATGCAAACGAATCTGTTAAGTATGGGATAATAGATAAGATAATGAACCCAAAGAAGAAATAGGGTAGAATACACTCCGCTTGTTAAGAACGAGACTTAGCGAGTTGAAAATAGAAGAAAATTGAAATAGTTAAAATTAAGGGCGGTTAGCTCAGCCGGTTAGAGCGCCACATTGACATTGTGGAGGTCATTGGTTCGATTCCATTACCGCCCACCAAAAAAACTGAGTTAGAATTAAGAAAATTTCCAAAAATAAAAGATAAATGATTTTCGGCTGTTAGCTCCTGTTGGAGCGAAGCGACAACCGATCCTAACCAACCTAAAGAATAGAGAAATACATTTAAATGAGCCAAGGGCGAATGAGAAACAAGAAGATAAAAACAGGCAAAGGCCTGAAGAGTTAGGAGATTCGGTTAGAGCGCCAATTGACATTGTGGAGATCATTGGTTCGATTCCATATGTCCAAATACTACTCCGAGGAAGATCAAGAAAAGTATGGGGTAGTAGCTATAGAAGTAAAATTGGATGAACAAAGTGTTTAAATTTTATATTAGAAAGTACAATCTATTATAAAGACACTCATAACAAACCTAAAAGACCGTTAACAATATAAGATAAAAGGTATACGATCGATTTTCTGGGAATGCTCTTATCTTCCTTCTAAACTATCCTTGAAATCGTTAAAATCCTTTTCCATTTCTTTCCCCCTATTTTCAGTGTTTTCCCCAACTTCGTTCACTTTGTCGTTGAAATCTTCTTTCATTTCTTTATCCTTAGCATCATATTTATCATTCATTTTCTCTACATTATTATTAAAATCGTCTCTCATTTCTTTCATATCATTATTAAAATCGTCTCTCATTTCTTTAACCTCGGCATCATGCTCAGCTCTTGATCTTTCAATTTCCTCATCTCTCTCCTTAACAAACTCGTGGGTTTCCTCCTTTATCTTTTTCCACCTAGACTTAAAAGTAAGTGCATTGTATGTAAAAAACAAAATACCCGCGACAATTACCAAACCAAAAACGATGTAAACATATTTAATCCAAGGGTGTTTATTAACAAACCCCCAATAGCCCTTATATTGAGCTTCAGCAACATTCTCCACTGCTTCTGGAGTCAATCCTTTTAACGATTTATCAATATTCATATTTAGATTTATATTTGATTCAGACATGCAAAAATTATATCACAACAAAACCCATATTTTCCACCAAAACCACACCATCACTTCAACAAACCTAGAACATCATCTATAATAAAATTATGCTAAACGACCTTCAGAAAAAATACCTAGAACTCACAAAATTTGGACCATACCCCTCACCATACTTTTTTCATATTAGAAAAGGCGGGCAAATAATGTATTACCTAGGATTTGATCATACCTACGATGCAAAAGACCTATCTTGGGGAGTGCTTGATAACTACATGCAAGATTTTATAGATAAAACTGACGGTAAAAAACGAATGGTTTTAGTAGAAGGTGGGGAAAAAATACTAGCCACAGGAAGAAGGGATCAGATAAAAGCAATGGGAGAAGCTTACTATACATGGTATTTAGCTCAATCTTCCGCAATTCCAGTAATATCCCCAGAACCCGAAATTGCCGAGCAGTTAAATTTTCTGTCAGGCACATTTCCAAAGGATGTAATAATAACAAGTGTTTTCGCGGAACAACTATGTATAAGGAGTAATTACATAAAACCCGACAATATCGAGGGCTCGCTAGAATCGTATCTAGACTATGTCAAGGGCGTTACTAAATGGGAAGAAAATCTTTTTGATATAAAAAATATATTTGAATGTTACGAAAAAACATCTGGAATAGACCTTGATTACAATAACCTTGAATACATAAGAAAAGAAACTGATCCATATTTAGATATCAACACTATTAACGATGTTATTAATGCAAAATCACAGTTTAAAGATAAAATAACATTGAAAAATACAAAAGATTTATGGGATAAGGGGTATAATATATTTGCTGTTTTTGGTAAAAGTCACGCTATAATGCACGAAATATCCATGAAAGAATGGTAATTATGCTATTATACAGAGAATCTTAGTAAATATTTAATATTTTAAACAATTATTATGAATAAAAAAATCATAACAATATTTTTGATTTCGGTTATAGCCATAATGATGTGGATCATAATATCTGATTCTAACAGGACAAAAAAACTTTCAAACGCAATAGATGAGATATTTCTTTCTCAAAACCCAACATACTATTACGGAGATACATGCCCAAATTGCCACAAAGTCGATGATTTTATAAGAGAAAATAATCTTGAAGGATCATTTCCCTTAACGAGAAAAGAAGTTTATAAGAACCAAACCAACGCTCAAGAGTTAACTAAAATAGCTGTAGAAAAATGTAATATAAAAGCTAACGAAATAGGTGTCCCATTTATGGTAGCCGATGGTAGATGTATGGTAGGACATGTAGAAATAGTTGGTTACATAAAAGAAAAAACAGGTATTGAAACTGCTAAAGAGAATGAGGAAGAAACAGAAACATCGGTTGATGTAAATGTCAACGCTGAAGTATCTACAGAGCAATAAATATGAAAAAAAGTAATCTAAAAACATTTCTTTTTGCTTTATTAGCAATATTTGTCTTTGGTTTGCAAAAAACTTTTGCAGTGTGTCCAATGTGCACAATAGCTATAGGAGCAGGGGTTGGCTTTACAAGATACATAGGAATAGACGACACAATTACAGGTCTTTGGATTGGCGGGTTTATAGTATCCAGTGGCCTGTGGTTAGCAAGTTTTTTGAAAAATAAAAAATTAAAAATACCCTATATAGAAGCTTTCTCAGTTACATTAATGGCCGCTTTTACAATAATTACCTTATATCTAGCCAAGTTTATAGGAGTAACGCATAATAAAATATTTGGGGTAGAGAAGATCATTTTTGGAACAATCACAGGAATGATCGTCTTTCTTTTTTCAACTAAAGCAGACGCTTATTTAAGACAAAAAAACAACGGGAAAGTAATAATTTACTACCAAAAAGTTATAATACCCGTGCTTTTTTTGACATTAACAAGTTTTTTATTTTATTTAATAAATTGGTAGGAGGATAAATATGACTCAACAAGAAGAAATACAAAAACTAGTAGATAAAGTTAAAGAATTTGAGAAAAACGAAAAAACCGATTTATCTTCTGGAGAAGATCTGTCGGTAGCAATAATGAATCTCATAAGTATAGAAGAGCACCTCTTCTTTACTGGATCTAAAACTGGAAATAAAGAATATCTAGATATACTACTTCAGATAAGGGATATGAGAAAAGAACTGTTGAAAAAAATAGTTAAAAATCCAGATGGGGAAGTATGGTGTATAAGCAAACACCTACTTGCAGCATCTATGAGATTAATGGAGGTAGGAACAAAATATCTTGGAAAAGGTGAAAAAGAAGAAGCCCAGGAAATGTTCAAAAAATCTTACGATGTTTATAACCTTTTTTGGGGATTAAATTTAGGACTGACAAACATCGAAGACGTAGAGCAAGATAAGAATAACGACATTAAATTTATAGATGATGAAAAAGAAGATAATATTCATGAAAAAGGGAGAATGAGTATTTTTGATAAGCTTGGAGAAATAATAAAAAAAGCAGTTGATTGCTGCAAAGAGTAATTAATTAAAAAATTTAACGAAAGGAATTTAATATGCCTATATTCGTAGACAATATAGAGAAGCTAACTCTAAATAATAATAATTTTAGGAAAGTTCTATCAACAAATGATCATAGTCAACTTGTTATTATGAGCTTAAAAGCTGGAGAAGATATTGGAATGGAAGTTCATAATAATGTAGATCAATTCTTTAGAATTGATTCTGGATACGGTAAAGTAATAGCAAACGGAGAAGAATTCGAAATTTCAGATGGTTTTGCAATAGTCATACCTGCAGGAACAGAACACAATATAGTAAACACCAGCGAAACCGAAGATTTAAAACTATATACAATATATAGTCCTGCAAATCATCCAGATGGAACAATACATGAAACAAAAGCTGAGGCCATGGAATATGAAGAGTCTCATCATCATGAGTAAATTGAATTAAAGTAGCTTCGGGGCCCCCGCAGAATGCGGGGGCCCCTCTTTGTTATGCGCACAAACCACTGATATACTTAAATAAAATGGGAGAAAAACAAAAAATACCGGAACAAACAATAAAAAAGGTCATTTTGTACGTTATATTCTCACTATCTTTAATATCCCTAACACTCATATCACAAAACCTTGTGCAAAAAGGAAGTTTTTTTCTTCCAACAAGGACATTTATCATCCCCTTTATAACCATAATGTTAGTTTTAATGTGGGCTGTTTCTATAATTTCATTAACGATTAGTGATAAAGGGTTGGTTATTCTTACATTAATTTATTTTCTTGCGTCATCAGGGGTTATTATATTTACTCATTCTCAATATTTAATTGGTTCAATAGCAGCACTCCTTCTCATTTTATCAGGCCTTACGATGTCTAAAAGATTAAAAGAAGATTTTATCAAAGTAAATATTATAAAAATATCCAAACCTACTATAAAAAACCTGCGTATATCTGTATCTATACTAATATCAATAATTGTGCTTTCTTCTTATTCAAAAATCCCAGCTTCGGAAATAAATATTGGAGAGAAAGTGGTAGAAATGGTAGGACCTTCTATAGACAAAATAGTGGAACAGGAATCTACAAATGTCATCATAGAGCAACAAGGTACAGAATCAATTATAAATTCCAATATAAATTCAATTTTATCCAATCTTGGAGTATCTCAAAATATTGCTGTTAATGTACCATATCAACTACAAGACAATATAACTCACGAAATAAAAGAAGGTATAAAATCTCGGATATCACAACAAATAAACAGAAGGGTAGAACCATACAAAGATTTATTCTTTCCTGCAATTGCCATCCTTTCCTTTTTTATAATACAAATATATAGCTACATTTCATATCTTATCTATTTATCGACAATAAACATTATCGTAAGAGTACTGAAAAAATCAGGATTTCTTAAATTTGAAATAAAACAGGTTGAAAAAGAAAACATTGTGTTGTAGTATTCCAGCAAATATTAGGAAAAGGAGAGACAAATGGAAAACAAAGATAGTGGGCCGTCGTTGTTTGAGACCATTGGATTCAAATACAACGATTGCCTAATGGTATTAGACGTTCTCAAATTGGTAGGGACAGATATGCCCGATGATTGTAAAAATCCTGAAGGTATTATCAGGAAATTCATCAAGCAAGGTTACTTGGGTATTAGCGACGCTGTTTCTTTCACCATTTATTTTGGTATTCCTAAAAATCCGGAGGATCAACTTAAATGGGATAAAATGGAACAGGGGTACAGAGCCGCCACGGTTATGAATTTAATAACCAAAAGTGGCATCACAAGCTTCACAAAACTTTTGTGAAGCTTTTTTGTTGATATTGATGAATAAAAGTAGTAAATTAATTCTAGTGGTATCAGATATTTTAAACACAACCCACAAAACAACAACCTCGCCAAGAGCGGGGGAATAATCTTTTAAAATCCATATAATCGTATTCATTTAAGTAAAATTTAATATATAATTAGAAAGTTAAGGGCGCTAAATTAATAACTTAGGCTCAAAATAAACAACATGAAAAAACAAAAAGTAATAGAAAAATTAAAAGATGGTCCGATGTTTCCACTTAGACACAGTGCAGAACATGTTATGCACTTAGCTGTAGAAAGCCTTTTTCCTGGAGCTAAAAAAGTCATGGGACCTCCAATAGAAAATGGTTTTTATGGTGATTTTGATTATGACGGGAAAATAACAGAGGATGATTTCCCAAGAATTGAAGCAAAAATGAAAGAAATAGTTGAGGCCAATCTTCCAATTGCAATGAAAGAGGTAGATTCCACAGAATTGAAAGAAGTATTTAAGGATAATCCGTTTAAAATTGAAATGATTGAAGAAATTGAAAAAAATGGTGAAAAAATGACAGCTTGTGAAATAGGAGAAAAAGGTAGCGACATATACGATATAGACTTGTGTGCTGGTAACCATGTTGAAAAAACAGGAGATATTGGCGCTTTTAAACTTTTAAGTGTTGCAGGGGCTTACTGGCACGGTGATGAAAAAAATAAAATGCTTACCAGAATATACGCTACTAACTTTAAAACAGAGGAAGAGCTTAATAAGTATTTAGAAAAACAAGAAGAGTTAAAGAAAAGGGATCATAGAAATATAAACAAAAATCTTGAGATATTCTCTTTGTTTGAGGAAATAGGCCCAGGGCTTCCTGTGTGGCTACCAAACGGCATGATTATAAGAGAAGAGTTAGAAAAATGGGGTAAAGAGACCGAAGAAAAATGGGGGTATCAAAGAGTTGCCACACCCTTTATGACAAAAAGAGATCTATTTGAGCTTTCTGGACATATTTCATATTTTGGGGACGAAATGTTTAAAGTAGCAATTCCAAACGAGGAACAAGACGAGTATTACATAAAACCGATGAACTGTCCTTTTCATCATTTAATTTATAGATCTAAAACTAGAACTTATAAGGAATTGCCTCTAAAACTTGCAGAATATGGGACTGTTGCGAGATACGAAAATAGAGGTTCCATAAACGGGATACTCAGACCAAGAGTTTTCTGCCAAAATGACGCTCATGTATATTGCTCAGAGGAACAAGCTGTAGATGTTTTTGTAGAGATCGTAGACTTACATAGATATTATTATGATAAATTAGGTCTTTCTAATTACCATGTTGAATTGAATTTAAGAGACCCCAATAAAATGGATAAATACCACGGAGATGAATCTATGTGGGAAAAAGCCGAAAAAATAACCAGAGAAGCTTTAGATAAATCTGGGATTGAATATACAGTTGTAAACGAAGGAGCAGCTCATTACGGTCCTAAGATGGATCTTAAAATAAAATCTGCCATAGGGACAGAATATGGGATATCAACAAATCAAATAGACCTGTACATGCCTGAAAGATTTGGATTAAAGTACATAGACAAGGACGGGAAAGAAAAACCCGTAATAGTTCAACACAGGGCTCCTTTAGGATCAAGTGAAAGATTTATTGGATTTTTGATGGAACACTTTGCAGGAGCTTTTCCAGTGTGGTTATCTCCTATGCAAGTTCAAATAATACCGATAGGAACCAAGCATATAGAGTATTCAGAAAAAATAATGGAAAAAATGAAAGAACTGGGATTAAGGGCTTATGTTGATGATAGAGCTGAAACGATGCAAGCGAAAATAAGAGATGCTCAAGTCAAAAAGATACCGTACATGTTAGTAATTGGTGATAGGGAAGTTGAAAGCAACGATGTTAGTGTAAGATTAAGAACAGGTGAAAATATAGGATCAAAACCTGTTGAAGAAGTTGTTGAAAAAATAAAGGAAATGTATTTGACCAAATCTCTCAATTTATGGTAATTTACATAAGTTTCAGGAGGAAAGCATATACCAAACTGGTACACAAAGAATGAACAAATAAAATCTGACGAGGTCAGGGTCATATCTCATAAAGGAGAGAACCTTGGCGTTATGAAGAAAAACGAAGCTATAGAGTTGGCAAGAAAAGAAGAAATGGACTTGGTATTAATGGTTCCGCATGCAAACCCACCTGTTACGAAGATTGTAGATTTTACAAAATTTTTGTACGAGGAAAAAAAGAAGGCCAGTTCAGCTAAAGCAAAGAGTAGAAAAACTGACACAAAAGAGTTAAGATTAGGACCTACTACAGGGGGTGGGGATGTGCAAAGATTTGTGAAAAGAGCTAGGGAGTTTATAGAAGATGGAGATAAGGTTAAAATAACAGTTAAAATGAAGGGTAGGGAAGCAATGTTCCCTGAAGTTGCGACAGACAAAATTAAAATTATAGAAAAAGAACTTGCGGATATAGCTAAAATGGAAAACGAACCCAAAAAGGCGGGCAATATTATTTGGGCAATATTCGTAGGAAAGTAAAAAGGAAATAAAATGGCCAAAGAAAAGCTAAAAACAAAAAGAACTTTACTCAAAAGAGTAAAAATAACAAAAAGTGGTAAAATCGTGAAGAAAAGTATAGGTATGGGGCATTTAAAGGTCAAAAAGAGTGTCGCCAATAAACAAAGAAACTCTTCTATCTCTGAACAAGAAAATAAAGGTCATAGGAAAATGTTTCGTAAGTTGCTTAACAAGCATGGGAAAGGAATAAAGCATGCCAAGAGTTAAAGGTGGTTTTAAAACCAACAGAAAACACAAAAAAATATTAAAACTTGCGAAAGGATATAGAGGTACACGAAGCAAGTTAATAAAAAGGGCTAATGAAGCTGTTCTCAGAGCTGGGGAACATGCTTTTGAGGGCAGAAGAAAAAGAAAAGGCGATATGAGACAGTTGTGGATATCAAGAATAAACGCTGCTTTAAGAAAACACGATATTATGTACAGCAGATTCGTAAACGGCTTAAAAAAATCAAAAATAGAATTAAACAGGAAAATGTTGTCAGAGATAGCTATAAATGATCCTAAGTCCTTTGATGAAATAGTGGCTAAAGTAAAGCAAAACCTCTAAAAACTAAGATTAAGGTCACTTTCTACTAAATCTCCACATGCAGAAAGATATATGTTGTCTTGAGTGAAATATTTCTTGGAAACATTAATCACATCCTTAATACTAATTTTTTCCATATCATTTAGTAATTCTGCTATATCCTTTGGTTTTTCCGTGCTGAAAAAAATCTCAGACAAGTGAGCATTTACCCACGAACCAGATGTCTGCAAATCTCTTATCTTGGATTTCATTATTTTATCTTTTGCTAACCGCAACTCATTTTCGTGTATATCCCCATTTCTAAGTCTCTCAAACTCGCTGGTTATAACCTCTAAAACTTTTTTAACCCTATCTTTTGACGTAGATGTGATAGTTGAAAAATAACCGCGATCAAACGAACCTTCTGATGATACATCTAAAGAATAAACAAGCCCGTTCTCGGTCCTTAATTTTCTAAATAACGAAGATGAAAACCCACTTCCAATCATTTTTCTTATAATAGACAGCACCTTACTATCAACATTGTTGTAATTACACGTTCTAAATGAAAAACTAAGGAAAACTTGATCTGTATCTTTATAAACTTTTATTTTTGATTTTTCGTCATTTGATAAGACTAAATCTGGCTTACTTATATTAATTTCAGGAAAATTTTCATTATTGAATATACTGTTAAAAAGATTAACAACATTATTAAACTCTATACCCCCAGCCACAATAATTATCATGTTACTGCCTACTATCCTTGAACTATAAAAGTCAAAAAGATCTTCTCTAGATATATCTAAAACTGTTTCTTTTGTCCCTGCTATAGATCTTGATGCGTACGTACCTTGGAATAATAACTGTTGATTTAGATCTTGAATATAAAGTGCTGGATTAGATTCATAATCGGCAATTTCCCCAAGAATAGTGCCCCTTTCGACGTTTATTTTTTCTCCTTCAAACAAAGATTTTCTGATTAACTCATATATAAACTCTACGACTTTAGGATAATCAGACTTTACTCCAACCTCAGCGGTGACACCCAACAGATCAACTCCAGTAAAAGCATTTGCTTGACCACCAATACTTTCCAGAAACAACCCCGCCTCAGTCTCATCTTTAAATTTTTGAGTGCTTTTGAACAGGATGTGCTCAGTAAAATGGGCTAAACCTTCCTTTCCAACAGGATCATGTGATGAGCCCGCATCAAACAAAACAGCCGTAGAAATAGGCATGTTTGGTCTATAGTAGTGAAATATTTTTGACCCGTTATTTAAAACTCCTGAATTTTTCTCTACACCAAAATCCTCTATTTTCAACATAAAGTCACACTTTCAGAGTAACTCCAATTTTTTCTAGATTTTTAAATATTTTTTTCCTTATCTCCTGTGTGTCTTCTGATGATATTTGCTTTTTACTATCAAGATATTCAATTGAAAATGTAAGATAATTATTATAAATATCTTTAAATTCTAATTTATCAATTCTTTCGTCAGACTCCACTATTATTCTTTTGATCTGAGGATATAAAACTCCAGCAGGTACCTCAAACGTTAAATCTTCTCTAATAAAGTTAAAGTTTGTTATTGGAGTATAAACTCTATCTTTTGTTGCACCTTCTACTAAGGAATAAAAATCTATTTCCACGCTTAAAATGCTGTCCCCATGCTCATTTATAGGACTTGAAGACAGTATTTCCTCACTTTTTTCGTAGGATAATCCAAGAGTGTGTGCTAATGAACTTAAAATTCCCTTCAAATCCTTATAATCAACTCCTTTTGTGACAATTCCTATTTTTATTGGTTGATCAGGTATCTTATTAACATCATCAAATGAATTTTTATAAACAGACGCGATCTCAAAAACTTTCATAATCTCTGAAAAACCACTGTTCTTTTCAACAACCTCCAAAAGCTGGGGTATTAAAGAAGTTTTTAAGTGAGACATATCTTCACTTAAGGGATTTTGAATTTTTAAAGCATCTTCACCAACATTTCTTATGGAAGTAGAGGAGTAGGTATAACATTCAAAAAATCCATTATATTTAAGGAAGTATTTAATTACTTTTTCCCAATAAAAAGAGACGTCTTTTTCCTTTAAAGGCACTTCTCCAGATAAATTAACTTCTGGTAGAGCATGGTACCCATAAATTCTTATTACCTCCTCGGCGATGTCCTCAGGTATATCAATATCCTCATATCTCCAAGATGGTACTTTTACCAAATCCTCTCCTACTTTTTCAAAACCAAGAGAATCAAGAATGGAGAAAACCTCATCTTTATTTATACCAACCCCCGATATTTTGTTTACTTTATCTACATCTATTTTTATTAATTTTTCAGGTCTTTCAAAATTGACTATATCAATTAAATCAGATGATACTGTTGCACCAGATAATTTCTCTACCATGCCAACGGACTCCCACAAAGCCGGGATGACACCTTCGTAATCTATACCTTTCTCAAACCTTAAAGCGGCATCTGTTCTATGGCCCAAACTCATAGAAGCTTTTCTTATTTTTACTGGATCATACACTTGGACAAATAAAAGTATTTTTTTAGTGTTTTCATCAACCTCACTGTTTTTTGCACCCATTATTCCACACAAATCTATTAATCTACCATCACCATCTTCAATAACAATAACTCCAGCAGGCAATTTTCTTTCAACCCCATCGAGTGTCTGCACAACCTCCCCTTCAGAAGACTCTCTAACTATCATTTTGTGACCTAATATTTTGTCGTAATCAAAAACGTGCATCGGTTGCCCACGATCTACCATCATATAATTTGTAACATCTATAATATTTCCCAAAGGTCTTATTCCAACTTTTTCAAGCCGACTCCTTATTATCTTTGGTGATTGGCCGTATTTAACATTATCCATAATAACAGCGCTAAACCTGGGAACTAGCGTTTTGTCACTTATAGAAACATCTATAGTGTCTTTATTTTCTTTTGTTTCAGATCTTGGAGTATCTTTCTTGACCCACTCACATTTAAAACCTTTCCTAGGTAGAACTACCATTAATTCTCTTGCAACACCTAAAACTGATAAAGCATCACCTCTGTTTGGAGTAACTTCTATTTCAAATATATTATCGTCATCAACATCAGTTATTTTTTCCACACTAAAAGAATGTAAGGACAATGCTTCAGCTATGGCCTCGGGTTTTGCGTCTGTTTTTATATAATCTTTTAACCAAGAGTAGGGTATAGATATATTCATATTAAAATTGCTCCAAAAATCTTAAATCATTTGAAAAAAGGTGTCTTATATCATCTATTTTTGTTCCCGATTTCATCATGTAGGTTCTTTCCACTCCCCATCCAAAAGCAAACCCCGTGTAAATTTCTGAGTCTATACCACCAGCTTTTAGAACATTAGGATGAACCATCCCTGCACCCCCAAGTTCCAACCAACCACTTTTGCACAATCTACAACCTTTTCCATGGCAAACACCACAATCTATGTCAACTTCAAAACTTGGTTCTGTAAATCTAAAGTGATATGGTCTTAAACGAATCTTTCTATCAGGACCAAAAAAGTTTCTAGCAAAATAATTAAGAACTCCAATTAAATGAGTTATATTTACATTTTTATCAACAACAAGGCCTTCAAACTGATAAAAGCTCGGGACATGACTAATATCTATTTGCCTTCTCCCACATCTTGAGATATTAAGCATTCTTATGGGTAAATCTCCTTTTAGCATCTCTTTAACTTGGCCACTAGATGTATGCGGGGTAATTACTAATCTTCCAAGTTTTTCGTCAGTAGGGGAGTCTATAAAAAAGGTTTCCCATTCATCTCTTGCGGGGTGTGTTTCAGGCATATTTAAGGCCTCAAAAGCAAAATATTCTCTTTCAACTTCAGGGTATCTTGTTCGTGTGAACCCAAGAGGAACAAAAACCCCGGTTATTTCTGATATCGCAGTTGTAATTATGTGTAAATGCCCTATGTTTGGTTTTGTACCGGGCAAAGATTTGTAAAGATCACTGTATTGTGAAACAGAAGAACCATCGTACTTCTTACTATGTAGTTCTATAACACCTTCTATCTCATCTTTTAAAGAATTTATCTTAATTCCATACTCCTTCCTTTTTTCAGCAGGAATTTTTGACATATCAGCCAACATTTTGCTAATAAACCCTTTTTTCCCAAGGAATTCCAATTTAATTTTAAGAACATCCTCAGCCGAGCTTGCGTTATCAAGCCTATCATCAAGGTATTTTTTAATACTTTCAACATCCTCTAAGTTGTTCATAATATATTACAAATATAACAATTATAGGAAAAAGTGCCAATAAGACTAATTTCTAGTATAACCTTTAACTTCTAATTCAACTTCATCAGATCCTTTATTGTCCCCCTTATCTGTTGCAACGGCCTTAAAGGTGTGTTTTCCTATGTCGCTTGGAGATAGCGAAAAGGAATACCCATAGGGCGCTGTCTCGTCTTCTGACACTTTTTCACCATCCATGTAAAATGTTACTCTTTTTATGTCTCTGTAACATGAGACTTCTGCATTTAATCTAAAATCTAAATTTACTGAATCACCATCTTTTAATCCTACTATTTCGGTATAAACGTCATCTTTATTTTTTACGCTATCACCATCAAATTCTAATCTTGAGACCATTTCCGGAGGATAGTACAACGAATCATCTTTATAAGTATCTTTAACCCAAGAATCAACGGAACTTTGCCATTCTGGTAATTCGGCCTTTATTTTTATAAAACTTTTTTCATCAGATCTGTCAGCATCAATGCACGATTGGTTTGCTATCCTTCCATCTGCTTTGCATATTCTTATTCTTTGATACCAATCACTTTGAGTGGTGGGTTTTGTATTTTTAATAAACCACTCTTTTCTTGTCTCAAAATCCTTATACGGTAAACCGCCTGTTAGTTTATCTATATCTATCTTTTCTACATCATCAGGGTTCTCAAATTTTTCAACAGGTTTATCTTTAAGGTATTCAATCATGAACTCTCTCCATATTGGGGTGGCCCCAGATATACCAGAAGCAACATAAGGATTCATTGGCTCATTGTTACTATTACCAACCCAAACTCCCACCACAACTGATGGTGTATAACCCACAGCGTAGTTATCTTTTTTATCATTGGTTGTCCCTGTTTTAACGGCTACCTGTCGATTAGGTATATTTAATAAACTCCCGGCTCCAAAAACTTCCGATCTTGCCCCATCGTCAGATAATATATCCGAAATTAAAAAGGCAACACCTTTACTTAAAACTCTTTCTTCTGGTTTAGATGGTTTATAAACAACTCTTCCTCTTTGATCCGTTACTTCTATAATAGGATTAGGAGCTCTGTAGATACCTTCTGCACTAAAAACTGCAAACGCTCCTGTTAACTCTAAAAGTTTAGTTTCTGCGCCACCAAGGGTAAGTGCCAAGCCATATTGATCTCTTTCTGTGAAAGTAGTAATCCCCATCTTTTCAGCTAAATCTATCATATTGTCTATACCAGCTATTTTTAATGCTTTAACAGCCGTGACATTTATAGAGTTGCCTAGAGATTTCCTTAACGATAGCACCCCTCTGTAAGTCCCATCATAGTTTGTGGGCTCATACGGAACTCCAGGCGCAGCACCCTCAAATTTTGTAGGAACATCTAAAAATGGGTAAGCCGCTGTATACCCTTGAGACAACATCGTAGCGTATGTAATGGGTTTTATCGCAGACCCCGGCTGCCTTTTTGATAAAGCTACATTAACATAAGGATCAAACTTGCAACTGTTTTCCCCAACTGTTCCTGATACACATCCCTCTGGGTAAGGATCTAGGTTATATCCTTTTGAACCCACCATGGCTAATATTTCCCCATTTCTAGGATCAATGACAACCATACTTCCGTTATATATATTTAAATTACCTGAAGCATCTATCTCCTTTGTAACTATATCTTGAGCCATTTTCTGAGTATCAAGATCTAAAGTCGTTTTTACTTTTAATCCTCCCATTTCAACCGCCTCTTCGCCTAAAATATCTGTTAAATATTGCTTCACATAGTAGGTAAAATGAGGGGCTTCTAATGGAATCCTTGCAGTATCAAAATTTAATGTTTCATTTTTTGCTTTTTCATAATCTTCATCACTTAAGTAGTGTCTTTTACCATCTTTTTCAACCCACCCACGCTCATGCATAAGGTATAAAACATAGTTTTTTCTTTCTATACCTGCTTCAGGATTGGAACCAAACTGTGAATAGTAAGACGGGCTTTGAGTTAAACCAGCAAGATAAGCCGACTCAGCTATAGTTAAATCTTTTGGTTCTTTATTAAAGTAGGCCTTAGAGGCACTGTACACACCATAATTCATACCTCCGTAGGGACTTTCATTTAGATACATCTGTAATATTTCATCTTTCGTATACCTGTTTTCAATCTGTAGTGACAGAATAAGTTCTTTTATTTTTCTTACCATCGTTCTTTCCTGAGTCAAAAGGGTGTTTTTTATGGCCTGCTGAGTGATTGTAGAACCACCTTGTAAACCACTCCCGAAAAGAGTATTTCTTACTGCTCTTATTATTCCTCTTAATGAGTATCCTTTATGAATATAAAATTCAGAATCTTCTGTTGATAGGGTAGCGTGGGCTACATGAGGAGAAACATTTTCTAATTTAACTAAAGTACGATTTTTATCTCCATATACTTCATACAATAAATGGTCATTCCTGTCATAAAATCTAGTTGAGAGCTCAAAACTTCTTTCTAAAAGTTGATTTGGATTTGGTAAATCTCTAGAAAAGTAAGCAAAAATAAAAATAATTGAAAACACCCCAACAACCAATAGAACTAGGAAAACAGAGGCCAATTTTGACATTGTATCCAACTTCTTCTTTCTTTGAATAGAAGTTAATTTCTTATTTCTCTCATCAAAATCAAAAAGCCCAAGCACCCACTCAAATATAGATTTGATAATTTTTACAATCTTATTAAAAACCTTAGATACAATATTCCCGCTATTTTTTAAGTTTCTCAAAGATTTATATCTTGACTTACCTGTTCTGTACATCAATTTATTATAACAAAGTTAAACACCCATTACTGCAACCAAGAACCTTGAATTATCAACATTTTTGTAGTATAATTTTCGGACAAAATCTCAAAGAATAAAAAGGAGAAAGAAAAGTGGAAAAAAAATTCAATGTCATCGTAAGGGATGGGGGTAACAACTCAAGGTTACAAGGGGTTTTGCATTTTGATGCTGAAAAGTGGCCGGAAGAAAAATCTGCCACACTTGAGTTGGGAGGGCCAATAAACGGTACCTCTCTGAGACTTACATCTGAGACCAAGCGGTTTAAGATGGATTGGGTGGTTAAAAGGTCCGATGGTAAAAAGTGTCACAGCAACCACAACCACTCAGTGGAAGTCATCAGTTATACAGTGACCTCCAAAAAATAACACCACAAAGCTCCCGAAAACAAAAATTCGGGAGCTTTTTTCTTTCTCATATTAAACACCTCTAATTTATTCAACCTGTTTAAACAAAATGATATACTCAAAATATGCCGAAAGTTCTTAAAGATGAAAACCTAATTGAAAAATTCTTAACCCGCGGTGTTGAAACTATAGTTCCGTCAAAAGAAGCTTTAAAAGAAAAACTTATGTCAGGTGAAAGAATAAGAGCATACCAAGGGTACGATCCATCGGGACCTCATTTGCATGTGGGACATGCGATGGGAATAAGAGCTTTAAGAATACTTCAACAACTTGGTCATGAAGTAATATTTTTAGCAGGTGATTTTACAGCTATAGCGGGAGACCCTAGAGCAGATATAACAAGAAAACTAAAAACAGAAGAAGAAATAGAAAAAAACATGCAAAATTGGAAAAAAGAAGCATCTCAATTAATAGACTTTGAAGGTGATAATCCAGCAAAATTTATGAAAAACTCAGAATGGTTATCCAAACTCAACCTTAAAGACATAATAGAGCTCATGTCCAAAGTTACAGTTCAACAAATGTTAGAAAGGGATCTTTTTCAAAAGAAATTAAAAGAATTAAGTCCAATAGGTTTGCAAGAGTTTATATATCCAATAATGCAGGGATATGACACAGTTGCCATGGAGGTTGACCTGCAGATCGGCGGGAGTGACCAAATTTTTAATATGTTAGTTGGTAGGAATTTCTCCAGGACAATTAGGAACAAAGAGTTATTTATAAGAGCAAACGAGCTCATGGAAGCACCGGACGCTGTAACGATGAGTAAAACAAAAGGAAATGGAATAAATCTAGGAGATTCACCAGAAGATGTTTATGGTAAGGCCATGTCATACCCAGATGAATTAATTCTTAAGGGTTTAAGACTTTTAACAGATGTTCCTCTTGAGGACATTTGGGGAGCTCAAGAAAGAATTAAAGCTGGTGAAAATCCAATGCAATTTAAAAAACTCATGGCTTATGAAATTACAAAAATCCTAAAGGGTAAAGATAGTGCAGACAAAGCTCAAAAGTTTTTTGAAGAGACAGTTCAAAATAAAAACATAGGAGAAGATGCCACAATAAAAACTAATTTATCTGGAACTTTCCAATTAATAGAATTTTTAAAACAAGTTGATGCTGAAGAATCATCTCTAAGTTCAATAAGAAGAGTTATAGAACAAGGTGGGGTAGAGGTAAACGGAAACAAGATAACAGACCCGTTTCTAGTTATAAATTTTGATGAAGGCACTATAGTAAAGTTTGGAAAAAGAAAATTTTTTGAGGTAAGAAAATGAGCAAAAAAGATTTAGAAAATAAAGACAGTAAAAAACAAATGAAAAAGAGGATCAGAAAAATATTTAAAAAAGATAATATTGTAAAAATTATTCTTGTGCTGGCCACCGTTGCTTTGATACTGTCTTCAGTGCTTCCTTACCTTCTTTTATAATAGTAAAAACCTTGTAAAAACAAAAAAGACCGAGTCACTTTATTACAAGTAAACCGGTCTTTAAAATTTCAGGAACAATATGGTTAGGATTTAAATATTACCTCCTCACCTTCCACTAAACCATCTTCCTCAAAAGAAAGACGTTCACGCATAAATCTTGAGAAAACCCCAAACAAACCCTCATCTTCGAAAAGTGGTAAATATACTGGTCCAGAAGTGGTGTAAACTTGCTCTACACTGTAATTATCTATGTAGTGATTGGAGTCCGTTTCGTTGAATTTACAAACAGCTTTTTCCAGAAAGTCCTCTGACTGAAAACCTAGAACAGTGCCAGTGACATCGACTTCTTCAAAACATTTTTTATAACCTTTTTGTGCAAAAGTTATAAATTTACCAACCTCAGGTCTATCATCTTTTAGGAATAAGTAATAATTCCTATCACCCAACAGAAAATCTTCGGGGTTTATTACCTCCTTTCCTATAAAACTGTGAAAAGCACGTAACACCTTGGCGAGGTCTTCTCCACAACACATCAATGCCAACATTTCCTTCTCCTTTTCATTTTTTATTTTATTTAAAGCCTTCGAAAAGTACCTAAGTACCTTTTTTCCGATCTTTTTCCCTTTTTGGTAGGATCTTTTTCCACAATAAAAAATGCTCTACATCGTGAATCGGATATTTTTTCCATCATTAGAAACAGCTCGTCAATTAGCTGCTCTCGAGTTCCCACAATCACTAAGGGTTTGCTCACAATACACCTCCTTTCAATTTTGAATGTTCCTGCATTCCCAAAATTGGTAGAATAGTAACATGTTTGATGTTAATTTACCAATATCCGTTGTGCCAAAAATAGGTCCTAAATATCAAAAACTACTTGAAAAACTTGAAATATACAAAATAGAGGACCTTCTTTATCATTTTCCTTTTAGGTATAACGACTACTCGAAAATTAAAAATATAAAAGAACTTTCCGAAAATGATGTTGTTACAGTTAAAGCAACTTTGGGCTCTATTACCAATATTTACACTAAAAATAGAAAAAGAATCACTAAAGCTAAAGTTTTAGATCATACAGGAGAGCTGGATATAATATGGTTTAATCAACACTACATAAAGGATACGTTAACCGTGGGGAAAACGTACAACATAAGTGGAAAAGTGGGGATATTTGATAGAAAGATATGTTTTATAAGTCCAGAAATGGAAGAAACATCAGATATTTTTTCAGTAGAAGCTAAAAATAATATAAACACAGGAAGGTTAGTTCCAATTTACCCCGAAACTTTTGGTGTATCTTCAAAGTGGTTAAGAGGAAAAATTAAATTTCTTTTAGATTCCGAAACTAATCTAAAAGAGTTTTTACCAAAAGAAATAATGAAAGAAAATGGATTTGAAGAAGTAAATAAAAGCTTAAACAATATACATTTCCCAAATTCTTTAGAGTCAGTCCAAACATATAGAAAACGTTTTGAGTTTGAAGAGATGTTTATAGAACTTTTAAATATTGAAAAAAGAAAACACGAGTGGTCAAAAAAATCATCTTCTTATAAACTAAAGCCCTTTGATAAAGAAGTTGAAAAATTTGTTGGAAAATTACCTTTTAAACTAACAAACTCTCAGAAAGATGCCCTAAAAGAAATAACAAAAGACATGGGTAGCGATATTCCAATGAACAGGTTACTAGAGGGAGATGTGGGAACTGGAAAAACTATTGTCGCTATAATATCGGCGTACATAGCTTATTTAAACGGGATGAAAGTTCTGTACATGGCTCCGACAGAAATATTAGCAAAACAGCACAAAGAAACTTTTGAAAAAATACTGCAAAACAGTAGCGTCAAAACTATTCTTGAAACAGGAAGTAAAAAAGAAAATAAAACGGATGATTGGGATATTTTAATAGGAACTCACACTCTTTTATTTACTGAAAGATATAAAAACATAGGTTTAGTGATTATAGATGAGCAACACAGATTTGGAGTAGAGCAGAGAGGTAAAATTTTAGATTTAGCAAAAGAAAAAAACACCCCGCATCTACTTACCATGACGGCAACACCTATTCCTAGAACCCTAGCTTTAACACTTTACGGAGATTTATCAATTTCAGTTTTAAAAGATTTTCCATTTAAAGAAAGGGTTGTTACCACTAAGGTAATTCCAGAGAAAAACAGGGAAAGTGCTTATAAGTGGATAAAAGATAAAAATGAACCAACTTTTATAGTATGTCCACTTATTAATGTCTCAGAAAGTTTAAGTATGGAAAATGTAAAAGCTGCTGAAGAAGAGTATGAGATATTAAAAAACGGTATTTTCAAGAATAAAAAACTAGGACTTTTACACGGAAGAATGAAGTCAAAAGAAAAAGAAGAAGTAATTGAAAAATTCAAATCAGGAGAAGTGCAAATACTGGTTTCTACTCCTGTAATAGAAGTAGGAATAGATGTCCCAGAAGCAAGCATAATAGTTATAGAAAGCTCAGAAAGGTACGGGCTTGCTAGCTTACACCAACTAAGAGGTAGGGTAGGTAGATCAGAAAAAGAGGGTTTTTGTTTTGCCTTCATGAGTGATAACTCAAGAAACTCTTATAGAAGATTAAAATATCTTGAAGAACTAAACAGTGGCATAGAGCTTGCAGAGGTAGACCTCAAAATGAGAGGGCAGGGAGATATTTTTGGTTCAATGCAACACGGATTTAAAAAACTAAAAATAGCTGACATAAATAATATAAAAATGTTAGAAGACGCAAAAGTCCAGGCTCAAAAGTATTACCCAAATTTAAATAAATATCCTCT
>Ga0208459_1001106_pt1 | contig 26618 bp, 8 predicted proteins | sample AD_UKC087_MetaG_FD_184433 | JGI IMG/M metagenome (GOLD analysis project Ga0208459, IMG submission 184433) | Active sludge microbial communities of municipal wastewater-treating anaerobic digesters from USA - AD_UKC087_MetaG (SPAdes) (version 2) | ecosystem: Engineered > Bioreactor > Anaerobic >... | reverse complement strand
TAATAACAACCTAAATATTCCTGTCTCTTTCAATATCAGAGATGCCGTAACAGTTCAGGTTGATATTTATTCTGCAGATGTAATTGTACATACTATAAACCAGGCAATAGCTAACCCCCTTGGTGTTAATATGATTAACTGGGATTTTAATGGCTTCCTTCCTGGAAATTATACTACAACGGTAACATCTTGGGATTACATTGGCAATTCCTCTGTTACACCTGGACCGAATATTCTTCTGGAAAATGACATTAGTAACGCAATAGCTACTGTTAATATTCTAAAGCACGAAGATATCAATGATGAAGAAATTATTAACAGCATAGAATTTGCCTCCAACCCTGTTGATGATGCCAATGATTATATTATTCTGGAAGGTAGAATTACAAATCCTACTTCTACCAGCGGACCTCTAAATGGTATTGCTTCTGTAACCTTCGGAGTGAAGATTGTTGATAATACTGGTACGAATGCTGATGTTAATATTGCTCCTGTTCCCAATGATGTTAGTAATCAACCTCAAATTCCTACTACCGGAATTATAACAAGTAATCTGATTTATATTGATCCGGTTGATAATGTAGCCATTATCCGTCTTGCTATTCCGAACAGTTTCTTTGCTCCCTATATGGTGAACGGAACTGACTATACCTTTAATTTCAATATGGCTTTCACACCAACTGCGATGTATACAGGTATTGATCTTCCAGAACAACCATATAGCTGGTTTAGTGTTGATCAGCTTGCTCCTCAGGTTACCTTAAACAATATTTCAACGATTGATCCGGTTTCCTGGGCTCCTGGAAAACAAGGTTCATTCAGTGTAACTCCTGTGAATCCTATTTATGATAATGCTACAGAGATTGATAATACATTACTTGAGTGGAGTGTAGATGGAACCAACTGGTTTGCTACAGTTCCTCAATTAAGTTACGATGCATTAACTGGTGTCTATAAAGCATTGAACTGGAATATTGCTGGTGGCTCTGTAAACACTTTCTTGGGTGAAAACTATTTCGGACCTGTTCAGATTAGGGTAACTGTTACCGATAATAAGGGAAATGCAGCTACACTGAATTTGAGTACACCTATTAATGTAGATAATCAAGCACCCGAAACCAGATTTACTCATATTATTCATTCTGTCAATTATCCGAATCTTACAGAGATTACGGATATTCCTAATGCTCCAGATGAAATATCTATTGTAACCAGTTCTCAGCAGGGAACCAATGGTGCTTCCAATCTCAGGTTATTTGTTGATGCCAGCACTCTTGGAACCGATAATGTGATGCCTTTGATGATGTATCAGAGAACTCCTGATGGAAACTGGCAACCTGTAGAATATGACCACGAGGCATGGAATCTAGGTAATAGTACCTATCCAGAACTCTTTGAGTTTGAGATTCCTTTTGATTTGTTGTCTGCTGGTCAACATAGATTTGTGGTAGTGCGTAAGGATGCTATGGGTAACCTGGAAGGAGATAAGGCCTCCGAAACAGTTGCTTATAATAATAAACTAAGCAATGCTGAAAAACTTGCCGCTACTGATTTGATAGTTAATGTTACCAGTATTGATGATGTTATTGCTTCTATTGAGTATCCTGAAGATATGGCATTTATTAGCGGTAAAAAAGCTTTAACAGCTAACACAACTGATAACAACGCAGTGGAATATATCCGTTTTGAACAGAAGGTAAATGATGTCTGGCAACCTATAGCCACTGTTGCTAAAGCCACAACTCAAACCATTACTTTTGATCTGGATATAGATCAGCTGCTTTGGGCTCCAGGTGTTCATTTGATCGCTAATGGCAATGTTTTAGGTGAACTTGTTTATGATGGAAATTCCTGGAATGGTAGTTTTGAGCTGAATGTAGGAACTACCTATAATTTCCGATATGGCATTGATTTAAATAACAATGGAACATGGGATCAGAATGAACCTTTGGTTGAAGATATACATGGTTTCACAACATTTACTCCAATGCCTTGGACAATTAACTTTAACAGTGCTGATTATGCACAAGGCATTCACGAATTCCGGGCTGTTCCTTTAGATATAGCGGGAAATGAGCTTGAACATTATCAGGCACCTTCCAGTTATATGATTATAGATAATATAGCTCCTGTTATCAATAATATTACTTCTGTTGGTAATGTTACAAATGCTACTCCTGGTAATAATGTAGATTTCGTTACTGATGTAGAAGAACTTTTGGTTGCTGCGGATGACATAGTTGGAGTTATGTATCAATATAGCGGAATTCCAGCCAGTGAGATGAACCGTCAATGGAATATCTTTGATCAGTCAGTTCAAATGGCTGGAAATTATCCTGTAACTTGGCAAGCGCCGAATCCCTTGTTTGATAATCTGGATAACAACGCTAATGGTTTAGTAGATGAAGCTGAAGAAGCAAATTCTACTTACTACATTCGTTCAATTGCATTTGATAAAGCAGGGAATTTTGCTGTTTCTACTGAATTTGCAGTTAATGTTGATACCAGCCCTGCCAAGATGGCGCTTACTAAGATTGAAGATGTATTGCTTGCTTCTACAAATTATATTTACACTATTAATGCAGATTTAACTAATGTACCTTTAACTGCTACGGAAATACCTACTGGTTTTGATCCTGCAGTAGAAGCTGAATTCTTCTATCAGTACAAAGCTGAAGTTACAGATACCTGGCCCAATAACTGGACGCAAATTGGACAAAGAGTTAATGTGATTAATTCGGAAGCTACTGTAGAACTTGATGTTATTCAAGAAGGATATTATCAGATTCAAGTTATTGCTTATGATGCTCTTGGCAATAATGAAGCAACGGTTACTACTGTAATCTTTAATGATGTAACCGGTCCGGAAATCACTTTTACGCAAGTTGGTACCCGTCCTGTTATATCCGAAGAGTATGCCTTTGCCAATAATGCTAATAACTTCAACGGATTACTGCAAGCGCATCTCTCTGATATTACCGAGGTTAATTCTATAACCTTTGAATACTCCACAACTGGTATCGATAATTGGGTAAATATAACAACTCTTGGCGCAGGTTCTATTGTTCCTGATGGAACTGGAGGTGGAACGATCACTTATAATGGATGGGATTATCCTCCTTTCCGTGCTCCAGTTCTATATTTGAGAGCTATTGCTCAAGATTCCGATGCCAATAATATGGCAACCGAAATTATCAAACTCTATGTAGATGCTCTTGCACCTAATGCTGAAGTAGTGAGCTTGACCAATACAATGTATGATAACAAGATGGCTGTAGATAGAACTCAGGATGTAACTATTACCCTCAATTACACAGAGTTGAATAATGACGGTTTGCTTGATATCGCTAAGGTTAAGATTCGCTTCTATGATTCAGCAGGGAATTTAGCATTGCATAGGAATAAAAATTATAATGATGTTGGTATGGCTGAGACAGTATTTACTTTCACACCTGTCCAAATGGCAGGTATGACAGAAGGACTCTATCACCTTACTGTTGTGCTGGAGGATTTTGCAGGTAACACTGTAACCTTGCAGCCAGCAGATTATCAAATGATGTACTTTGATGTTTATCCTCCTGCTATTCAAAGTGTTACATCTCTTGCCCCTAATGTGAATAATACTGTTGCCTATAATCATCCGATTACTTTCAAAGTAAATTATAAAGATTTCATTGGAATACCTTTGGATGCTTTAAAGGTTAGGTTCAAGATCAATAACATAGTACGCGATTCAGTCCAAACATATACTTCAATTGATAGTACTAATATCACCTTTACCTGGACTCCAATTGATTTTGATAACCATTTTGCCAATGGCAATATGAATGATATCGTAGTAAGTGCAGAACTTTCTTTGAAGGACTATATGGAGCATATTTCTCCCATAGAAAACTTCAATATAAATGTGACTTATGGTATTCCTAATGTAGCTCGCATTATGGCTATCACAGATGTTCAGAACGGTGAACCAACTATTCATTATGTGAATTGGAATAATCCTGCCGATCTAAACATTGGATTGATTAATGAAGCAGTTGGAATGAATCAAGATGGAACCGGAACTCCTATTAAGCTATATGCTTATGTTCCTCATAATGCTGAAATTCCAGCCAGTATTTCTTTCTCATACAGAGCTATTGGTAATTCCAACTGGTCTCCTATTACCACTATCGCTAATGGTGATCCATCCTGGGATTTCATTGATCCATCATTTACAGGACAATTCCAAAGCCAGTTCACGGCTAATTGGGATATTGTAGGATTAGATAGTGGAACTTATGAAGTTCAAGCTACCAGTAATTACAATCCTGGTTCTACTACTTCTATAATCACTGTAAATATCTACAATGGTTCTATTATTCCTCAGGTTGCCGTTGCCAACATAGAAGCAGGAAATATTGTCCAACGCGGTGAGACATATACCCTCACTTCCAATTTCACTAATACCGATTATTTGAGTGCAGTTCGTTACCGTTATCGTTATGTAAATGTAAATGGTAATGACATAACTCCAGTTAGTAGTTGGACTGATTTTGGAGATGATCAAAATGGTGGTGTGCCTACCGAAGTCTGGAATAATGCTACCACAAATTACAGCTACGATTGGTTTGTAGCTCCGTATTATCTGTTTAATAATACAATGCAGATTGTGGCTCAGGCAAAAGATATTTGGGGAACTGTTACTCCAATTTCCAGTGTAATAACCGGTAATGCTTATGCGATTGCCAATATTAGAGATACCCAAGCACCAGATGTTGCTATTAGCTACATTTGGAATGGTTTAACTGATCCTGAATGGGTTAGCGGTGTTGTTGATTCCACGCTGACTATTACTGCAAACATAACCAGCGATGTAATGCTTGCTGATTTAGCAAGAGTTGAATTCCAATTCAATAATGTCTTAATCGGCTCTGTGAATGCAGTAAATGGTATCCTGCTCAACAATATGGCTCAAATTGTCTGGAACGAAATACCCCAAGCTACAAATGTTACTAACGGTGTATTGAAAGTGATAACTTACGATGTGTATGGTAATACCAACGAAGTTACTAAGACTCTGAATATTGATAATGTATTACCAACTGCTACATTTACGATTCCAGAAGAAATTGAAAGAGGAACTACTCTTGTTCTAAATGCTAATCCTATAGATAACCTTTCAGGTCTGCTGAATGTATCTTATGTTTATGCTCCAGTTACAGTTCCGGCTTCTCCTTGGATTCCTATTGAGATAGTTGTAGAAACACCTTGGACTTATTCCTGGAATGTTCCTGAAGATTTAATCTTTGGTGCAGAATATATCGTTCAAGCTACGGTCACTGATAATGTTGGTAATATTCTTGAAGTTACCGATACCTTTACAGTGGTTGATAATCAGACCCCAATGCAAATTATAAGTGTAGCTGGTCATATTCCTGTAAATGGAATTATACCGGTTCGCTTACATAATAATGTGAATGTAGTAATGCAAGTGAATGATATTAGCATTCCTCGGGTGGAATATGTTATTCGTGCTGTGGGTGCAACGGATTGGACACATCTGGAATATGCAGATGTAGCTGGAACTAATGCCAATGTTCTTCTAACAGATGTGCTAACAGCTTACGCTGAAGGAAATTATGAACTTGGTGTCCGTGCTCGCGAAGCAAGAATAACTCTTGGTCAGGTCTCTGATATGGTAACCATAACGCTTGATCATAGCTTAGCAATTGCAGCTACGGAAACAGTTCCTGCAAGTAACGGTTTCTTCAATGGAGAGACCTTTACGGTAAACTTCACTGTAAATACTGATGATGAAATTGATGCAAATAGTATTGCTCTTCAATATCATATTCTCGGTATTGATGGAGCAAATGATCCTTGGCGTGATCCTGAGCTGGGTAATGCAGAAGTTACCAGAACAGGAACTAACACTTACCTTGCTACATTTAGCGAAATAGAAATATACCATCACGACAATGTATTGTTAAATGGTATGTTAGATTTCAGATTCAGCGTATCTGACCTTGCGGAAGAAACACCGAATACTGATAATAGCACAGTTATAACTAATGTGATGTATGATACTACCGATCCTGAAATTGCCCTAAATGGAATTACAGGAAACGGCGTAACAGAAAATAATGGTAACTACACTATTCAGTTAGCTACAACCGCTACTATTGATGTAAATGCTTTTGATGTCCTTTATGGACAGATTACTCAAGTTGCTTCCGGAATGGAAAAAGTAGAATTCTGGTATAATTATAATGGGGTAGATGTTCTCATTGGAACTGATACTGAAGCTCCTTATAGTATTAACTGGAATACTACAGGTCTGGTAGTGGGTAATTACAACCTTGGCATTATGGCTTATGATTATGCCGGAAATGTTAATGGCGTAGCTAAAACAGTTACTATCGTTCCTCCTGCTAACTGGGAACCTTATGCTCTGATTACCGCAATGAGCTTTAATGGAGATAATGCTAACCAGGATATCCTCTATGCTGAAGTTGCCAACTGGAACAATGAAATTATAGAAGCAGTCACCTTTGAATACTTCGCTAACAATATCTGGACACCTTTTGCCACAATTTCCAATCTTGTAGCTACACCCTTTGCAGTGCAGTTTAATGCTGAACTGATGAATGGGGCTACAAAGATTAGAACAGTGGTAACCTATAACAGTGGATTGATTTCTACCAATAAACCCGAATTGAATGTTACTTACGATGCAACTGAAGGTGGAAAACTGGTTGTTAACAATCCTACTATTACTGCCAATGTGTTCTATAATAACGAAGTGCGTATTACAGGTGCTCTTAGTGCTCCAATAGTAACTACTCTTTATAATGGAGTTTATGCTAATACTCCTGCTGTTCAGATAGTTAATGGAACACCTACAGCTTTCTTTGATGTTCCTAGTTATGGTGAATACGAATTCTGGACATCTGCAATTGATTATGAAAACTGGATGATGCAACTAAACAGCACCGTGCTTAATACTACTAATATTGGCACAATTACCCATAATGGAATTGCTTTGACTGTTCCTAACGGTAGTTTTGCTTACTATGAAAATGTTGAGCCAGCAATTGCACTTCCTCTTGGTTATACTGAATTAAGTAATCCTGCTCAAACGGCGTTCATAGTGAATCCACAAAGTGATCTTAATCTCACAGTTACTTTAGCTGCTACTCCAGATCCTACAGTGGGAACCATTGTGGGAATGTACTATAATGGTAATCAGTGGATTAATGTTACTGCAGATGTTATTGGAAATGTTGTAACCTTCGCTGCCCCAAGTGGATTTATCTATGCAGTTGGCCAATACACTGGAACCGTGGACTTCAATGTTGTCTTTAATAGTATTGAACCACAGTATATTAACGCAACTAATAACGAACTCTGGACAGTAGAAAATCATTCTACTATCAAGTTCTTCGTTTATGATGGGTTTACCGATGGTGGATACACAACTCCTTCTGCCGGAGAAATAACCTATCAAATGTATATTGATAATATAGCGGTTCCTGCTTCTTACAATAACGGTTTCATTACTGCTGCTAATATTATGGACCTTACTGCAGGTGATCATATTGCCTCTGTTATGGTTACTCGTAACAATGTAAATATCAGTGCAGAAAAGGCATTTAAGGTTGATATTACAGCACCTGTTATTGTAGCAACTGGAACACAAATTACAGTTACAGATCGCACATTAAGTGCTACTATAACTGATCCAGAAACAGCTATCAGTGATGCTCATCTGTATGTTATGGGCTGGAATAGTGACATTACTGTTCCAATGGCAAATATGACCGTAAGCGGTAATACTTACAGTTATACCCTAACTATGGATGATTTGAATGCTCTGGGTTATGACATTAACTATACAATGGAAATGCAAGCAGTATGGTATGCCGATAATAATCTGGAGATGAATAGTGTAACAGAACCCGTAAACTACACAGTTAATATTGAAGGTCCTGCAATTACCTTTACTGGTTTTGCTAATGGCTGGTGGTTGAATCCAACCTTCAATACTCCTTTAACCTTCACAGTAACTGTTCCACAAGGCAGAACTATACCCAATGATGGTGTCTGGATCGATTTATATGAAGTATCAGCTGCAGGTGAAAACCAAATCCAGCAAATGGTCCTTGCACCCATTTCTGTTTCTGGAAATGTATATAGTTATTCTTTCAACTTTGGTCAGTTGCTGTCTCCTATGGCAACTGCAGTTAAGCTATATGTTGAAGCAATAGATAACTACAATATTGTTAATCAATCACAACAGACCTACGGAATTGATATGGCTGCTCCAATTGTTTGGGCACTTGCTCCAGTTGGTGCTCCTATAGATAATGATGGTGATGGTTTGTTTAATGAAGATGTTCCTAATGGTGTGAATGAAGACCTGGATTGGGTTGATCTTGATCAAGATGGCTTCTGGGATCCGGAAGAACCACAAATCGTGGATGAAGACCCGATTGATTATTATCCTGCAACTCTTGCTCAGGGAACCGATGTTGTTGTAGCAATTGCCTTTGAGGACTATCAAGGGATGCAAATTCTAATGCGAGGAGCTGATTCTGGAAGGCTAAACGGAAAGAATAGTAGAACCCCTATTTGGTATTATACAGGTGCCAGCGGAATTGATGTAACAAACATTAATGTAACTCTAAATGGTGCTGCCATTACTGGTACTATTACCAATGGAACCTTCACTCACGATGCAGGTGTTCTTCCTGCTGGCCACTATACAGTAGTTGCCGCAGTTGGTGATATTGTAGGTAATGTTGGATCTTTATCCTATGAATTTGATGTTGTAGGTGGAGCTCCTACTATTGCAATTAATCCTCTTAATGGTAACTGGTGGCTAAATACTACAGGATCTAATACTTTCACCTTTACAGTGAACTCCGTAGCTCAGCTTGCCAATGGTGGTGTGGTTGCTAATATCTATGCCGAACCAAGCAACACATTAATCCAGGGTCCGATCACTCCTACGGCAGGTGCTAATAATCAATACTCTGTAATCCTTTATGGTGGAGTAGTTCCTGCAGATCAAACAGCAGTTCGTTTAGAAGTTATTGCTACCGATGTTTGGGGTGGAACTTCTACTTCCAATCAGACCTTCTTGATTGATAATAATGCACCGGTGATTACAATTCATACTCCTGTAGCAGGTACCGAGGTTACCTATAATGAACAGGTTAGTATTACAGCTACGGTTACTGATAATGCAAGTACGCGAGGCATATTGAAATCCTCTAAGGATATACAGGATAGAAGTGGTTCTGGATTACAGACTGTAACTATGACTGTTACTCCTCCTACTGGAACACCAGTTGTATTCAGTAATCTGACTGGAGCTATTGCTGAAATCGTAACTGCTAATCAGTATGGTAACTATACAGTAGCTATCACGGCCAAAGATGTAGTGGGTAATGAGAGTGTAGCCAGCACGAACTTTGTTGTTCCTGCTCCTGCACCTGAAATTACTTTCCAGCCCTTAGCGAATGACAGCTGGTGGCTAAATTCCACTAATAACAACAAGCTTAGCTTCACTATCAATACAGCAGGTATCAATTTGGCGGTAGGCGGAGTGGTTGCTAATGTTTATACTATTCCTGCCAACGCTCTATTCCAAGGTCCTGTAATTCCTGCTGCCGTAAATGATGTATACAGCATTGATGTTATGGGTGGTGTAATACCTGTAGATCAGACCGGAATTCGTTTGGAAGTGACTGCTACTAATATTCTGGGTGGTACTTCCACTTCTAATCAACTCTATGGTATTGATAACTATGCTCCTTTAGTTACCATAATCAATCCTACAGAGGATGCTCAGTTTAGTTATAATGCCTCTGTGAATATTATGGCTACTATTTCTGAAGTAGTAGGAACCAAGAATAATGGACAGCGAAGTGTTTCCAGTGATCCTAAGGATAAAACTGGTTCAGGGATAGCTGCTGTGAATCTTACTGTATTGGCTCCTGATGGAAATGAAGCTGTAAATGCTAATTATCCTGAAAATACTCAGGTTATTGCAAGACAGCTGGTTGTTAATCAATACGGAACCTACACAATTAACATCCTGGCAACCGACAATGTGAATAATCAAGCAATGGCAACTCGTAGCTTCATAGTTACTCCTACAGTTGCGCCTATGATTTCCTTCACCGATATTGCCTGGTTGAATTCCATAGGCCTTAATAATCTTGATTTCACAATTAGTGCAGTAGTTCCTGTAACTGTTACCACTAATGTAATTACCTATCCTTCGGGAGTAACCCTAATGGGTCCGCTTACTGTAAGTCCAGTAAATGGTATATACAGTGTAATATTGAATGGTAGTTTAATTCCTGCAGGTGAAACTTCAGTTCGCTTACAAGTATTTGCTACTGATCAATTTGGTAATGCCACAGAAGCTAATCACTATTATGGTGTGGATCGTTCTGCTCCTGTAATTACAATTCTAAACCCTGTAAATGGTGCTGAAATTACTTTAGTGGATGAGACTACTAAAGTAAGAATCGAAGCCCAAATCAGTGATCTGATTCCTCCTTTGAAGAATGGTAGCAAAACTAGTGCCGGTTCTGGAATTGCAGGAAGTCGGATGGTGATTATTGATCCATTGGGTTTAGTAATTAGTGATGTTACAGAGGGTGCTGGCATTACTGATATTACGAAAGAACTATCGAATTTAATGCTCGGAGCATACACTGTGCGTGTATCTGCCTGGGATAATGCAGGCAATCAAGCAATGACAACAATTAGCTTTACAATGATTAATACTCCTCAACCTCCTGCAGAATTGGAGATTGTAGATGCTTATGCATATCCTAATCCCAGTACTGATGGAACTGCGAAGTTTACCGTAACCTTAACTGAAGGTGCTTATGTAAACATCCACATTTATGACTTTGCGGGTCGTGAAGTTCGCACTTTGGTTTACAGTGGTAAAGTTCAAGGTAAGAGTAAAGCAGAGATTGTATTTGATGGTCGTAATAATGATGGTGTGAAATTGGCACGCGGAGCATATTTTGCACGCGTGATTGCCAACGATGGCACGAAGATAGTAGAAAAGGTAGTTAAGATAGCTATCAACTAAATTGGTGAAGAGGGGAGGAGGATATCCTCCTCCCTTCCAACCGAAAGGAAGGAAAAAAATGAAACAAATTAAATTAGTACTGATAGCCCTGATACTGATGATTTCACTGTCTTCTGTCTTTGCTGAAGATAATTCTGCAGCAGCATATCAATTGTTAGGTATTGATGCTCGTTCAATTGGTATGGGTGGAACTGGAATCGCGTTCTTGGATAATGTCTCAAGCGCATATCTGAATCCGGCAGTTTTGGCAGATGTTAAAACAATAGAATTTACTTCAGCCACAAGGCAGAATATGGTTTGGGATAGAAATCACAATGCAGTTGCTTTGGGGTTTGTTTTACCCATAGGTTATGTAGCAGCATCTTGGCAAAATGCTACAGTTGATGATATTCCAGGATATGATATTAATGGCAATCCTACAGGTAATTTTAGCAATAGTGATAATACTTTAGCGTTAAGCTATGCTGCCAAAATTGGGAAATTCAATTTAGGTGTTACTCCAAAGTTCTATTTTTCCAGCCAGGATGATGATTCCGATTCTGGTTATGGTTTTGATCTTGGATTACTCTATCATATCAATCGCTATTTTAATGCAGGAATGGTAGTTCGAGATGTAATAGCCAGTTATCCAGGAGAAGAGGATAAAGTCCCGATCGAATTTATTCCTGGTATTGCAGCTTATCCAATTCCTGGTTTGATTATTGCTGCAGATCTTTCCGGACGCGATAATTTTGAAGAAGCAAAATTACGTCTGGGAGTTGAATATTGGTTAGGCGTGAAAGACGATGCCGAAATTGGTTCCAGTTTATCCGGAATTCGTATTAGAGAGAGTGCAACCTGGTCTGATGTCTTATCCAAAGTTCAGGCTGGAATTCGTGCCGGAGTTAATGATGGTGCTTTTACAGCAGGTGCAGGACTACGGTTCAAGATGTTAGAAATTAATTATGCATTCCAGATAGCACACGATGAATACTTGAATGATACACATTCAGTTTCTCTGTTACTACGTTTTTAAAACATAGGTAACTGGGATATCTGGTATGCAATAAAAAGTTGTGATTGGTTTCCCCTGAGTGTTTTTCCTTAGGGGAAACCATTACAATAGAGGAGATATAATGAAGAAAATAATAATCTGGTTAATAATCCTCCTATCTTGCCAGTTTGCTCTCGCCATAATAACTGATAACATCTATTATGTAAATGCCAGGCAATATTATGAATTAGGTAATTATTACTCTGCCAAACAAAATTTGGATATGATGGGAGCCCCAGATAATCAGGATCCCGAATATGCTCTTTTGCGAGGTAAAGTAGATCTGGCTTTGGGAGATTTCAAACAAGCCTATTTTTGGTTAACCGAATACAATAAAAAAACTTTGGGAACAGACCCTTTAGTTCAGGAAGATTTGCTTAAGATGCTGAATGATGTTGCTTTGTATCAAGAGCAGACAGCTATATCTGTATCTTTGGGTACACTGAAAGGTAAAATAAATACAGGAGATTCAGAATATGCACCTGTACTTACTCCAGACGGGAAATATATGTATTTCAGTTCACTGCGTAGATGTGAGTTTAAAAAAGAGAATATTTTCATTTCTCTTCAACAGAATAATGTCTGGAGTGAAGCAGTTTCGATAAGCGAATTATGTACCGACAGCAATGAATCCTTTGGTTCCCTTTCTCTTGATGGAAATACTGCTTATTTATTTGGATATTATACAAAATCTAATACTAGTGGAGATATCTATCAAACCACACAAAAGAATGGACGTTGGAGTAAACCGACCCTGATTAAAGAGGTCTCCAGTAATTATTATGATTTACAACCTTTTGTTTGGCGAGATAAAGTTATGTTTTTAACCAGTAACCGTGATGGCGATCATTCAAACTATGATATTTATGTGTCAGAAAATATTAACGGAACCTGGTCAACACCTGTTAATATTGGAAATGTAATTAATACTCCCTATGATGAGCAATCACCATTTTTAAGTGAAGATGGAAAGAATCTCTATTTTGCTTCATTTGGGCATAACAGTTTTGGTGGCAACGATATTTTTATTTCTACCAGAATTGGTAATTCTTGGCTGGAATGGAGTAAACCTATAAATATGGGACCTATTATTAATTCTGTGAAAGATGATCGTTATTTTGTTATTGCTCCTGATGGCAAAACAGCATATTTATCATCTAATCGTTCAGGCGGTATTGGGCAAGAAGATATATATTATATAGATTTAACTCTATTAGGCAAGATAGAAGAAAAAATTGCTACTTTAACCGCGCCTGAAACTATCCCTGAAGAAGTTCCTATAAGTTTTGAGGAATTAAAAATCAGTGGTGTTGTAGTAGATAATAAAAATAAACCTGTACAGACAGATATAATATGGGTTTATCATCTTGAAGATAAAGCATATATGCGCATTATTTCTTCAGAGAGTAACGGGACTTTTGCCTTTACTCTTCCAGGAAACGCACAAGATATAGCTTTTGAGATTAATACTCCTGGTTATAAAAAAACTACAGGAGCGTTAGAAATTCCCTCGGTTAAAAATGAAATATTCGTAAATATCACTTTGCCTATTGAAACAGAAGAGATTCAGGGAAGAAATCTTGCCATCAATGGAAAAGTATTAGATGAAGAGAATAATCCCGTCTCTTGTAAAATTCGATTTAGCTATATATATGAAGATGAGCTGAATGAAGTTATTGTGGAAAGTGATGCGCAGGGTACTTTTAAACTTTATACTCCCTTTGTTAATAAGTTAAAGTATAAGATCGAAGAATCAGGTTATGCTGTTCGTGAAGAAATGATCACTTTACCAGAAAAGGCAAATAGCTATGATATGATCATTCGTTTGGTAAAACTGGGCAAAGAAATTACGCTAAGAGGCAAGATTGTTGATGAGAATGATAATCCTTTAGTTGCTACTGTTGCTTGGATTTATGAAAATGAAGAGGAAATTGTAGAATATAGAGTTGTTACAGACGAAAATGGCAACTACAATATTTCCCTTCCCAGAATGGCCAAACTTGAGTATGGAGTTTCTAAGCCAAATTATCTACAGGTATCGGGTGAAATAGATATTCCTGAAGATCAGCAGGAAATAACAAAGAACTTTACATTGTCGAAACTGGAGAAAGAAGCTGTATTTGAACTGAAAAATGTAGAATTCGAATTCAATAAAGCAGTATTAACTCCCAAATCTATCGATATTTTAAAACCTATTTTGGCTACTTTGAAAGAGAATGAAACCCTGGAAATCGAACTATCTGGCCACACAGATAACATTGGAAGCAGGCAAGTGAATAAAAAGATTTCGGAAGCACGGGCTAAAGCAGTCGCTGATTATTTTATTCAAAATGGAATTGATCCTAAACGAATTAAAACTGTCGGGTATGGATTTGATAAACCAATCGCTTCTAATGATACTCCAGAAGGCAGACAAAGAAACCGCAGAACCGAAATGAAAATTTTGGGCATCGAATATCAATATGATTCTTTTGAAGGTTCGGAAAAAGAATTTATAGAAGCAGAGAAAAAGGCTCGCATCGTAAAAACTGTCTCTAAAGATTCTGCTTACTCTACTAGCCAAACAGGTATTCCTTCTTCCTTAGAAACTCAGTTCAAAACTATGATTCTGCAAAACTTGGCTTCCAAGAAAAAGCTTAATTTAAAAGTTGATCTTTTCATCGATAATGGTAAAATCCAATCTGCTAATGTGCGAGACCTAATGGGCAATCTGGATGAAAAGACTGTGGAAGAAATTGCAGATATGATGCTGGGTTGGAAAGTGCAATCTCAAGGACGCAGTATTTATACTTTCTCTGTAGAAAAATAGTATATCCTTATACTTATCGTTAATAAGGGTTCCGAAATTCAGTTTGGGACCCTTTTTTGTGTGTAATCTGCCCCACATATAAATAGGGAAATATGGATCCGAAATTTAGTCAGTAGGCTTATTACGCTTGGCTATGAATCCTTTCTTGAAATGAAAAGATAAAAAAAGCTGGTGTTGAGTTCCAGCTTTTGCCATCATTATAGCGATAATATAAAAGCAATGAAAACAATATAATATGAAGATAAAACCATAAAACCGTATCCTGGATATTTCAATTTAGTTTTATGCTTGCTTTATTAGGTGCGGTGTAGCTGCAAAGGTGCTTCTCGGAATTTTGCCGAGTAGTACCACCGTATCCCTACGACAGATATCTAAGGAAGAAAGAAATTATATTTCAACAATGAAGGTGCTATATCTGAGATTCAGAGGACCCTTAAAAAAATAGTTGCATTAGGAACGAAAGGTGATAGTTATTAATATTGGTATTGGTGGAAAAGAAAAAACATCACCATTATGCGAAGAAATTTGATATCTTCTTCCAAAGAAAAATGAAGAGAATTAACTAGAAAAACTGCGAAATGCTGTTTCTTATATCTTAAAAGTACTTACCTCATTGCTACAAAATGAAATTGTTATAATATCAAGGCAAAACTCTCACTGAGTAATAATTACTTCCTGTGTATGTTTTGCTTTAAAAATGACACTGGTTATCAGTTCGATCAATAAACCATAAACAGCACCCAAAACAAGAGTCAGGAAGAAAATATGCCATTTTCCCAAAACTGGTGTCTGATAAGCCATCGCTCCAAAGGAATAAGGCAAACTGACAATTATCCCCATAAGGATTCCATGCAATGGCCAGATTATCTTGCAAGCACTAATCCCGATAACAAAACCAATCAGAACCCGACTGGCGAAGATATTGGCTAATAATTTCTTAGCCATGGGATCGGTATAGCTGTTACTTGCTATCAAGCAGGCAACAATCCCGAAAAGAATTCCGGAAAGGGTAGCGATTAAAACTCGTTTTAAAGACATAATCACCTCACTAAGTTTGATTATTTCTATAAAAGCTCAGGGCAATAATAATGTCAATAACTTTTTTTAAAAGATATCGATAAATTGCGGGATTCTATAAAATAAGATCGTTGCACATAAATGGAGCAAAAATCTTTTACTTCCTATGCGGGGAAGCGGTATGATCAGAGACGAACCCGGTTGTCGGATTTAGAACACAAAAACCGTTTCCACCTTTTCATTGGAAGTGTAGGACGACTATTGTATCTATATGATGGTTGATTACTTCAGGGAGATCATCTGAAAAGGGTAACCTTTTTACTTAAGCATCGTTTACCATTAACCGACAAGTTAAGAAAGTATATACCACTGGAACACTTTTTGCCGCCAGCATCTCTGCCATCCCAATAGGTGTATTGCTCAATTGTCTTATTAGGATCAAGCGAGATGCTCTTCACTTTTTGCCCTTTGATGTTATAGATATCAATGCTTGCGGTGGTTACTCTTGGCATTGAGTCATCCAGTTTTGAGGGTAAAATAACCTTAAGATTAGTGAAGGCAGTAAACGGATTGGGATATGCAGATAAAAGCCCATTCTGCAAAACCGGAGTTAACGGATCGTCAATACCAACATAGGGCAGAGAGCCAAACTCAAAACAGCCCATATCTATCCTGCCATCCCAAACTCGCCAGTTACCGGCAAGATCATAAGAAGGTAAGAACAAACCTAATGTATCAGGTGTGCCGCTATTGATACAGGGAGAATACTCAGACAAACCGTAATAAGCTGGGTTGGTGATATCGTCTCCGCCATAAAAGAAGGGATTACCTGTGATATTGCTATCGGAATAGTTTACCGTGCTCGCGATACCTTGCCAGATGTCGCTATAACCATTTCTGATCAGGTTGTTGTTGAGAGTAAGCGTAGTAGGGATACCTGTCCCATCCATGGGATTGATGGCAATTTCTACAGAACGATCATTGTAGAATATGCTATTGGAGATTGTTACATTTCCATTAACCATCAATGCCTCACCGTTACCTGTATGTCCTGCAAAAGTGCAATTGGTGATGTTCATCACAGGGTATGCCTCCCCAACAACCAGTACTCCTCTTTCGTTACTACTTATGTTCGAAAACAAGCAGTTCCGAAAGGTATAGTATTGTTGAATTGTGGGGTTAGGTATTCCACCAAAACTAATAGCTTGCGAATCATCATCTGCCATTGATAGATTTGTAAATGTAGAATTCTCTACAACAATGCTCTCTCCAATAGAAACCCAAACAAGTGCATCCCCCCATACTTCAGAGCTAGTAAATGTGTTCACCCCGTTTCGAAAAGTACAATCTTTTATAACACCGCTTAAGTTACCCTGACAGGAAACGAAACCATAACCATCGGTAACAATGTCTTCTAGAATCACCTTGTCCCATAATGTATTGAATGCATAAGTAATGTTTATCACCGCATTCTGATCCGGACTCAGTTCATGCAACCTCAGTTTCTTCAGATGCAGTGATTCCTCATAAAAACCCCAGATTGCACAACTATTGTTTGAACCTGCTGAGGTAATTGACATATTCTCCAGATTGGCATGAGTCTGATAAAAGCTGGCAAAAACTTTTAAAGGGTTGTATTGCACACTGGCATAAGCAGGGTCCATCTCTCCCACTATCTGTGTCTCTTCAATCCCGGCTCCTTCAACCTTAACCCAACTTTTCAAGGGAATTGGAAATACCTGCTGATTGGCAGTTCTGGAATATGTGCCGGGAAGTATATGCACGGTCTTCTGGTTAGTGCTATCGGAGGCAATTCTATATACTGCTGTTCTGATCGTCTTGAGAGCAGTTGCAGGACTCAAGCCATCGTTGGCATCATCTCCCTCTGGAGATACATATAGATCATTATTTATTTCCTGATGGTGAGCTGTCTGAGCATCTATCAGCAATTGAAACTCATTTCCATAAGAACGAAAAGCAGCAGCATAGTAACTTGTCGGGTTGGCAACCGTGAACTTATCCAAGGGGATACTAAGATCGTTATTGATAGAATGAGCCACAATATCCTGCCCTGCTCCGGCTGTGTTATTGTATATGGAACAGCGGTTAACCGGATCAAATGTAATATTTACAGTTCCCATGTAACCGTCGATGAACAACCCCCCTCCCATATTGTAGGCGTAATTATTGTATATTTCTACTCCGCTTAAGTATGTAGATCCCAAGAGCAGAGATAATCCAGCTCCGTTTAATGAGCTATTATCAAAAATATCACAATTCTCAATTCTCGATAAGGAACTAGGATACAACAAGACCCCCCTTCCATGAGTTAAGGAAAACCCTCTTACAAACACATTCTGAGTATTACTCAAAATCCTCAGGCATAGATTATCACCATTGCCATCAATTATAGTTGAATTGATGTAATCCTGGTTGTTCGTAAGGTACTCCATGCTAAAAAGACTGATGTCATTGGTGGTTATAGTGATGCTCTCATAATATCTTCCTGGATACACAAGCACAGAATCTCCAGGATTGGAAGCATTAATAGCTGTTTGTATACTGGTATATTGTCCTGCTCCGGTAATATCAACAATTCTGGTTACGGCATACATACTTATGCCCATCATACATAACAGCCCAGTAACAATCCATCTATACATTTTCATAACTTCTCCTACCGGATTTGTTCTTAATACATCCTTTATATATCTTACTTTTTTAAATCACATTTAAGCAAGCAATCAAATTAGATATGCATACTAACAGTATAACTAATCTTCTGCTTCTTGTCAACCAAGAAGTTGAGTGCTTGCGAGAAACCAGATATTGAGTCAACACTTCACTTGAACACATAAACCGTTTCCCAATATGGGAGATAGAAAGCCAAAGCCAAATATTACAGACACTTGGTGATCCTGGATGACCAAACCAGTGATATCTGCAGGGCTCTGGCTGCCCAAGATAAGATCTATCCCTTAAGCGATGCCCTGGAAGTAATGGATAATCTTATGGTTCTGGAAAACAAGTTCAACAGCTTGGATGATGCCAGGGACAGATCAAAGCTATCTGATGAATGTCACCTTTCTGGTGCTGATGTTTTTACCGCTTACACTCAGATTAATAAAGTAAAGTCCACATAAGCAAAGGATATTGTCCTTATCCCTCTCATCCCAGTATGTGTGTTAGTCATCAATATATCAGGTTTCCTTTGTTGTAAATTTCGGGGATAGTGACACCATAACCCATAAAAAAATAAATATGAGGTTTAGGGGTAAAATAACAATAAAAAAGCAGAAAAAAACACCCAATTATATCCAATACATCTCCAACTTCGTAAAAAAAGCAATCCTAATCTTATTTTAGCATTAGCTTGTTGGTATAGGAAAAACTGCTGGTGCGAAAACAAAGCAGATAGATACCAGCACTTAACTTATTACCTTGCTCATCTTTTCCATCCCATACCTGAGTGATGCTTCCTTTACCCAAACCACTGATGCTATGGACTCTTTCACCTTTAATATTATATATATCTAAAGTATAATAACCTGATTCATCCTTTAAATTGAGTTCAATTGTAGTGCTACTGGTAAAAGGATTGGGATACACATATAAAATCTCTGTTGGGGATGAATTTATTTCGTCATAATTAGCGTCAGATATCTCATAATACGCAGAAGTAGTACTACTGGGGTCCCAGCCAATTTGATATGCCTTAGCTTTAACAAGGGTATTAGTAGCTATATGCAATGGAGCAGAATAAAGAGTAGAATATTCATTGGGTTCTGTTCCATTTAGAGTGTAGTGAATTTCAGCTCCAGATGTAGCACAAATAATAGTTACATCTTGGGCAGTTTGATAGGAACCTCCTTCGGGTGAAAATGTAGGATCAGAAACTATTTGTGTGATACTTGCATAAATCGGAAACAAGTTATTCGGAAAGGAACCGATTATCCCATTAATTTCACTGGTTACATTTGGTGAAGCGGCAAGAATTTGCTGTGCACTCTCATCCCATACTTTAAAAAAAATGATTTCTCCGTTTATTTCAGTATATATTTGTAGTAAACAGCCCGGAATTTCATTAACAACGCTTATACTACTTTTTCCCCGTAATTCTTGTATGCCATTAACATATGCAAAAGCAGCCAGGACATCATCTTCAGTAGCAGGAAATCCAGAAATACTAACTGTAGCCATAACTGTCATACTTCCGGTTAAAATAACGGGTTCACTCCAAGGATCAATAGCAAAGACGACAGCTGAGTAAAGAACGAAGAACAATAGTATTATTATTTTATGCTTCATTGTTTTCTCTCCTCTTCTATTTTATAATCATAATTTTCATACTTTGTGTTTTGCTCATAAAATGCATTTTACACAAATAGACCCCAGAAGCAACTCTTCTGCCGTTTTCATCTGTGCCATTCCAAATTATATTATGATTACCAGATTCCAGTTCTTCCTTAAGCAGAGTAGCTATTTTCTGTCCCCGCAAATTGTATATTTCTATTTGGAGGGATTGTTTTTCTTTACCCACATTAAAATTTATAGAAGTAGATACTGAAAAAGGATTAGGATAGACAGAAACAAGTCCGGTCACTATTTCCGGTGTTAGATTCGGAGCTTTTCTTAAAGTATAATATATTCCTTTATTATAATCACCTATAATCTCTGCTGGTTCACTTATTAGATTGGGTAGTAGATTGATTATTTCCTGGCTGTCTTTCTTGATAAGTTTGAATTCAATTATTTCCCCGGAAATATCTGTAAAGATGTTAATGTAGGTGCCCAAAATACCATTATGATTTATCAAAGTAGCCAATCCTCTTAGTTCTGAATTTACTATGGCAGCCAGTTGATCACCCTCATTAGCAAAATCCTCTAACGAGCACAAGACCGACTGGCTGTTTGTCTTTGGTATAGGAGACCCCCATTTGTCACAAGAAAGAATACTCTGAGGATATGTTTCTGCTTTAGAAGGATAAGCATAGAATAGAACACTCGGATTTAATAGTTTTATCCAGTAAGCTCTTCCAGGGCTTAATACTGATAGAGTACTATAAGGATTATTAGGTTCATAGATTCCTTCCACACCTTTCACTTGAATATAATTTCCCGTTAAGCTGATTAAAGCTGAACTTACATCCATTGGATTTTGAGGAAGATAACCTAGTAGATTCCACCCCCTCTGCAAATATATCGGGGTAGTAATATCAACTTCATAAGCTGTTACCGATAATACACAAGGATTGCTTACTTTTACAAATATACCTTTGCCATCCGATAAGTGACTTAATGTATTATAGGGATTACCGGGGGTAAAAACTCCCTCTGGAGATTTAATCATAATTATATTTCCCATTATACTGGCAAAGACATCTGTAATATCCATACTATTAGGATGAACATTCAGAGAAACCATATTCCAACCAGGAGACAAAGAGATGTTCTGCTGTTGTATATAACCCCCCATCAACCAGATAGGATCATCAGGAAAACTGCCAACATTTCCATTAACTTGACTGAACATTGCTCCCGTAATATCGTATATTTGATTAGTGCTTACATCCCATACCTTGAAATACACGATTTCACCATCTGTATCTGTGTAAACTTGAAATGAACAACCTGCAATGCCATTTTGAATAATAACCGATCCCTTTCCCCGTAATTGGGGACTGTCATTTACATCCACAAAGGCAGCTAAGACATCATCTGTTGCAGCAAATTGGTTATTAATACATACTGCAGCACCAACATTCATACTGCCACTAAGTATAATTGGCTCTCCAAAAGGGTCTTGCAGGGATTCTTCCAGAGGGAAAACAATCTCTAATTCTGTAAACATTACCTGCCCTCCATTATTAACAGAACCTACTCCTGGGCTAAGAACATAAGAGCCCCAAGTATAATCATTGAAAAACATTAAGCCCAATCTTCCAACTTTATGATGACCTTGCATTCCTACATATTTAACTTTGCTGGCAGGATAAACCCACATTGGTTTTATTCCGGCAAATTGAGGTGTTTCCACATTGTTCAGTTTGATAGGTTCGCTCCAGTGATTTCCATTGTCAGACGAAACAGAAATCCAGATTTCAGGAGTATTTGCCCATGCACTATAGTTCGTATCTCCATTTACATTATACTGTTTAGCCCTCCAACAATTCTGCCAGACCACAGCTAACATTCCATACCCGTTACCTTCAGTCATTCTTATATTATTATATAAGGTTGGCATTTCATTATTGTGAGCGCTTTCATCCCAATAAGGAAAATCCCAGCTATCTTTTATTTTGGGATGCCAATTTCCTGTATCAGAATCTTGTACATATTCTGCTTCTCCCCAAGGGAATTCATTATCCCAGGGCTGATAATATTCATCAATAGTATTAGCTGGTTCTTTTTGGGGCCAGATTTCATTGATTTTGAACTGTAAACCGGTTGGTTGATAAAGATCAAAAATTACTTCCTTGGGGTATTGCAAAGCAGAATAATAATTGCCATCAGCATTGGTTAATCCCCAAAGAGCAGGATAATGAATTCTTCCTAAATCATCTACTATAGCATTAAAATGACTGGAATTATCAGCTATTACTTTCCAGCAGATCTCATTATCTGCATAGGGCAGATTATTGAAATTAGTAAAATAACCAGTATTATTCGTAGGACTGCTATCAGGATTCCAAGAAGGTAAATTGCTATATTCACTAATGCGAGTCCATGTTCCTTCACCATAGTTCGGATTCACAAAAACATCTAAATCTTGCTCATTAATATTTGTTATTCCATCTGCTTCTTTAGCAATATGAAAACCAGCATAATAAAGGTTTCCATAATTATCACAGGTAATTGCATAATAGGGACGACGCCATTGAGAATTAATGTTCCACTGATCCAATTCAGGAATAGAAGTATAAGACCAAATAAGAGGATTTCCATATTCAATATCATCACTGTTAAAATCAGCATAGGCAATTCGAGGATTTTCGGAAGGGCCATATGTATGAGATTGAGAGTTCTTCGTAACTATATATATCCTTCTTTTCCCCAAAGCAGGTGAAGGACCTATTACTGCAGAAGGCCAAAGAAATTCATTATCATTTGTCCCTAATACAGTTATCGGATTATTTATAATCGTTACAGGATCATAAAATAATCCGAATATACATTCAATAAAGGCATCACAACTAAACTGAACTTCCAATTGGGTATCTGTATCAGTATTACACTGCCAAGCATAGAATGGTTTTCCGAAAACCGGATCAAAATAAAGGATTGGATACCCTTCAGTATGGTCAAAATCTGTAATTTCACTACAAATATCAAGGAAATTGGATGCATCTATATAGCCATAAAACACCCTCGGATAATTAGCAGCATACCTTTTACCCTGAAAAGTTAAGAAATATCCACCTCCATAGCTAATATCAGTAACTGAATGCAGTGGCAATCCGTTGTAACTGCCTATCATATAATCATAATAAGAAGTTAATAGCGGGATAGGAGTTCTGCTGAAAGAATAAAGTGGAACCAAAACATTATTGTAAGGTCCAATGCTCTTATCTTCAATTTCTTTTCCCTTAAGATTAGATGATGGTATTTTTTCCACTGCTATTATTAATGTTGCCTGTAATATAAAAAATACGGTTAATATCAGATTTAGAATTTTCATTTTTCCTCCCTGATAAATTGAGTTCCAAATGTTGGCGCAAAATCCAACACATTGTTTCTCAGGTTATTTGAAGACATTCTAATTAACCTCAATTCTACACTCTATATAATATCGAACGTCAATATGCATTTTTTCCCATCTTCACAATCCTTGTCAAGTTTTTTTCATCAAAAGCTACCTTGTCGCTATAACTCAAACAGTATAGGACTTATAAGGTTTTCCCATATCCTTTCCAATGGCTCTGAATGATGCAATTTCCTGTTTATCCAATCCTCTGAATATCCTTGTAGGATAGAATCAAACAACCGTAGGCAACTCAAACTACTCCCTAATTCTGGAACCTACCAGGTCTCTTAATAGCGGACGCAGCCACAGTAGGTCTGCTTTTGATACTTTGCTCTGAGCATTGCGCATCCAGTGAACAATACAGCGTTGTCATAGTTTCCCAGGATAACATTCTTCTATCGCCTTGAACAGTCCATTTGCTCATCACTAATCCAAAGTTCCGATCTCTGCAAACCACGAGCTTTTAAGCTCTGCAAAGCTGTACTACTCTACATTCGCTTCAATCTTAGAATATTATCTCATCCTGAAGGGAAAGGGTTTATATAAGTTAGCAATCCTCCGAAAAAATAAGCTTGTGGATCATTCGTTCTTTGTTTTTCTTGTTGTCCGCTATAGTATAGGCACTTAAAATCCGCCTTGCCGCTTCTTCCGCTAAGCTTTGATGGGAGGCAAAGACCTCGCCAATTTTATCTCCTGCTCTTATTTCATCCCCGATTTTAGGATAAAGCAAAGCGCCGGCGCTATAATCAAGAGTATCTGTAACTTTTTGTCTGCCAGCTTTAATGTGTCCTAAAGCATAGCCAATTGTGCGGCTATCAATGCTTTGTACCCAACCGTTTTGTTTAGCAATAATAGGAACGGATACATTAGCTTGCGGAAAAAAAGAATAGTTATCAATTACTCTTGGTTCTCCTCCCTGGGCAATAATAATTTCCTGTAATTTTTCCAATGCTTTGCCGCTTAAGACGGCTTCATCTATCATTTTTTTTGCCTGGGAATAATCTTTCGCTTTGCCTGTGCTGAAAAGCATTTGGGTAACAAGCTCAGTAGTAAGTTCATAAGTATCTGGCAGATAATTCCCTTTTAAATATTCAATTGCTTCAATCATTTCTAAAGCATTGCCCACGGCATTTCCTAATGGCGAATTCATATTGGAAAAAACAACTCTGACCTTCTGACCAAAGCTCTTTCCAGTATTTAGCAGTAAATGAGCCAGTTTATTTGCCTTTCTAATATTCGGCATAAAGGCACCGCTACCGATTTTGAGGTCAATAACCAGATGCAAAGCACCTTCAGCTATTTTTTTGCTCATAATGCTGGCGGTTATTAAGCCGGGGCTTTCTACCGTGCCGGTAACATCACGCAAAGCATAGATTTTCTTATCGGCGGGAACAAGCTCTTCGGACTGTCCTGCTAAAGCCAAACCGTGCTTTTCTACCAGCTTTTTAAATTCCTGCATAGAAAATGAGGTTTGGAATCCGGGAATGGATTCCAGTTTATCTAAGGTGCCACCTGTATGTCCCAAACCGCGTCCTGAAATCATCGGAACCAGCAAACCTAAAGCAGCGGCAATGGGAGCCAGCATCAAACTGATTTTATCTCCTACTCCGCCGGTGGAGTGTTTATCGGCGACAGGAAGCCCTTTCCCAAAGCTGAGAGTATTCCCGGAAGCGATATATGCTTCCGTTAATGCTTCTATTTCTGTTTCCGAAAGCCCTTGTAAAAAACAAGCCATTAAAAAAGCGCTCATTTGGTAATCAGTAATTTCTCCTTTTAAAAAGGCACTGATAAAATAGGCAATTTCCGCTGCAGTAAGCTCATAAGCATCCCGCTTTTTGATGATTAGTTCTACCGGATTATAGGAATTCATATTGTAACCTCTAATATGTAACAAGTTTGGAACGGATATAACCGCTAAACATATCCATAACCCAAACAACTAAGGCAATTAACCACATTATTAAACCTACATTTCGCCAGGCAAGCATTTGCTGCTGTTGATAAAGGGCAAGACCAATTCCACCCCCACCTACAAAACCAACTACAGTAGCCATCCGAATGTTCATATCCCAACGGTAAATAGTAAAAGCTAAGTAAGGAGCCAAAATCTGGGGAGTGACTCCATAACGCCAGACCTGTAAAGTGGAAGCACCCGTTGCCTTTATTGCCTCTACGGGTCCGGGATCAATATTTTCTATCTGTTCACTGTAAAGTTTTACCAGCGCAGCAATGGAATGTATCCACAAAGCTAACATTCCAGCAAATGGACCAATGCCCACCCAAACGCAAAAAATAATCGCCCAAACAATTGCTTCTATGCTTCTGACTACCGTGGAAACTGTTCGGATAATTATATATGCAATCCTTCCGATGAAGGAATTATTCATTAGATTCTTAGCTGCGAAAAAGGAAAGCACAAAAGCAAAAGGTATGGCAAAAATCGTTGCCAGCAAAGCCAGATAGATGGTCTCTACCAAAGCGGATAGCATCGGAACTAGCTCTTTCAGATTGGGATTAAAAATTCCGCTAACTATAGCCTTGGTGTTGGCTGCTTGCGTAAAAAAAGCAATGGGCTTAACTTCTACAATCACCCAAGCCATAATTAAAGTGATGATAATAACTATGGCAAACTCGACCTTCCACAGCGCACCGGGTTGTTCAGAAATAATTATTTTGGCACCAATACAATTTTTGCTAAAAGTAAACAGAAACGCTATCAGCAGCGGAAATAAGAGTATTATCCAACCGCTGAAAGAAATATTGCCTAAACGCAATAAAAACCAGCTGATACAGGCAATTACATATAACCATACAGCATATTCAATGCTCAAAATCTTGATTTTCTTTATCATAATGCAATCCTCATTTATGGGTTTGTAGAGTCAAGGAAAAAGTGAAGGGGGGGAGGGGTCGA